>Ga0194134_10000089_pt1 | contig 128602 bp, 166 predicted proteins | sample TA2KigOff0mmetaG_FD_148602 | JGI IMG/M metagenome (GOLD analysis project Ga0194134, IMG submission 148602) | Freshwater microbial communities from Lake Tanganyika, Tanzania - TA2015056 Kigoma Offshore 0m | ecosystem: Environmental > Aquatic > Freshwater > Lake | place: Tanzania: Lake...
CCGCTGGTGCCACTGGTGCCACTGGTGCTTCAGGTTCATCAGGAACTTCTGGTGCTGCTGGTGCCACTGGTGCCACTGGTGCTTCAGGTTCATCAGGAACATCTGGTGCTACTGGTGCTACTGGTGCAACTGGTGCTTCAGGTTCATCAGGTTCATCAGGAATATCTGGTGCTGCTGGTAGTAGTGGAACAAGTGGAACTGGATTTACAACAATATCAGGTGCTTCAAACGATAGAATACTAACATCCGATGGTACATCAAATGCTGCTGTTGCAGAAACAAATTTAGCATTTAATGGTTCAACACTTGTTGTTACCGGAAATGTTACTGCAATGTCATTTACTGGTTCACTTCAAGGAACTGCATCTTTTGCAACTACCGCTTCATTTGTTAGTAAGAATAGTATTACAGGTAGTCTTGGAACATTATTACCGTTTGCTGTTGTTGAAAAAACCACAGATGAAACAGTCTTAAATAATGGAGCACTTCAAGGTGATGACGAATTATTTTATAGTATGTCAGCTAATGCAATATATTACTTTAATTTTATACTTATAGTAGAAAGAACAAATGCATTTACGGATCCAGGTATAAGAATAGCAGTTGATGATGCAAATAGTGGAACAGGTTATTGGGAACTTTTTACAGTGAGTCCTGGTAATTATTTCTTGACAGATGGTTACAGTGATAACTTTTTACAAAACCTAGGGACGGATGCATCAAAACCAAGAGTATTTAAACTTACTGGAGCAGTAAAACCAACATCGGCTGGATCATTAGCACTAAATTGGTGTCAATATACAGAAACTCCATTGACTGGTACACGTATAAAAAAAGGAAGTAGATTGGAAATTTTCAAGGCATCATAATGAATTTAGAATTTTACAAAAAAATAGAAGCAAAAGATGTAAATAATAATAATATTTTTGTTTGGAAATTTATAGATGAAAATGGAGATATTTGGAGAACACAAACAGCCATTAGTGGATCTGAATTGGATGCCAAACAAATTATATTACAATCACATTCATAATTTAAACATTATTAAAAATATAATAAATATTTATAGTATTATGTAACAATATTTTAAGTTGATATTATGAATAAATCAATATTAAAATTGATTAAGGAAATGAACCTTGCCATATTCAATGAAAATGATTTGGTAGATAAGGATGTTCTTGTAATTTATCCTGGTAAATTTCAACCGATGGCAATATATCATAAAGAAGAATATGATAGAATTTGCCGTAAGTTTGATAAAGAAAATGTTTATATTGTTACAGACGATACTACTGATCCAATAGAAAAACCACTAACATTTGATGAAAAGTCTGCAATTATGCGTCGTCATAATGTTAAGCGGATTATGAAATCAAATACACCATTTCATGCAACAGATGTCATCGAACAATTTGATAACGATAGCACCATTGTAATTTATGCGGTTGATAAAGATCATGTATCTAAATTAAAAGACTACAAGAGATTGATGCGTTGGAATGGTAGTAGTCAATTGGCATACAAAGATATTCAAAATCCGTATGTATATTATATGATTGTTAATCATGTTCGTTACGATATTCCAAGTTTTGGCAAAATGGGATCAAAGAGTATTTTTTCTGCTTTGGCCGATAGAAGTGCTAAATTAGCTGAATTAAAGTCTCGTTTTATTTCTATATTTGGATGGTTTGATGTTGAGATATTCAATATGGTTGTTTCCAAGTTCAATACAAAACGTGGAAAAATGAAAGAAGTAAAATCCGATAAAAATGGGTTAAGACCTATGCACATGATAACAAGAAAATTTTGGAATAAAGTTTACAACGAAATAATAAAGTAAAAGGTTATGTTATGGATATTAAAATTGATAGTATACAAGATGTAAAAAAACTTCTTGCGGGAGAACACGATAGTCAGCAAAAAGTTCAAGTTGGTTTTTCTGCAAATAAAAAAGAAGATAACGAAATTCGTAAAATTGGTGATAAGTGGTTTGACGAAGATGGTAACGAATGGGAACAAAAGAATGGATATAAAATAAAACTTGGAAAAGAATGGCAACAAGAGTTACATCAGTATTTGAATACATTTCCAAAATGCCCAAAAGAAACTTGCACTTGTGGTATGCCTAAAAGACTTGACCAAAAAATGAAAAAAATTCACGGTATGTGTTTTGATTGTGTGATTGATATGGAACATAAAATTCGTCTTGAAGGCAAGTGGGATGAATATGAAAAAACAAAATTGAAACAAAATGCACTTGCATGGTTGGAAGATGCAGAACGTGATAAAAATATAATTGCCAATGAATTATCAAGAATGGAATTTACAAACGATTTTGGTGATATTGAAAATTGGAAAACGCCATTTAACAAAGAAGAAATGTTAGAAAAAATACAAAATGAATTTGCAGAGTTTAGAAAGAACTTTATTGAAAAGTTAGAAAAAGATTTAGGAGAAAGAGTTGAATAAACTTAATCCAGTTGCTCAAACTTTTAGTGGTTTTAGTGGTAGAATATCATCCAAGCGTGTGATGATGTTTTTTTCTTTTGGTGTTATGATATTTATGGCAATAGTATCAACCTTTTATGATAAGAAAGTTGAACAATTTATATTCGATGGTTTTCTTTACATAGTAGTTGGTAGTCTTTTTTCAGTAGCATCAGAACAATTTGCAAACAAATTTACAAAGATAGAAAATGGAGAAGGTGATGAAATCAATAATAATTGAAAGGGCAGTTCCTACAAATAAAAAACTTTATTCAAGAATAAAATCAAGAATTAAAAGTAAATATAAAGTATGGCCAAGTGCATATGCTTCAGGTGCTCTTGTTAAAGCATATAAAGCTGCGGGTGGTGGATTTCGTAATGTAAAAGAAACTATTGTAAATCCCGGCTATCAACTTGAAGGATATGCTACAAATCCTTGTGGTAAAATTACTGAATTACATTTTCGTATTCAAGAAAATGAACCTAACATGATGAATGAAGCTGAATATCGTGGTAGAAAAGTTAGTTTAGGAAAACCGTTTAGAACGCCCGGTGGTCCAAAAAAGTTTTCTGTTTATGTTAAAAAATCAAATGGTAATATCGTAAAAGTAAACTTTGGTCACAAGGGTGAGGGTGGTAAGAAAACAATGCGTATTAAAAAGAGCAATGCAGCCCGAAGAAAGTCTTTCCGTGCTCGTCACAATTGTCAATCACCAGGACCAAGACATAAGGCAAGATATTGGTCATGCCGTTTTGGATGGCCAAGTTCGGGTAAAGGTGCAATAGATAAGACTTAATAATTAAAATTTGGTAAATTTGTTATGGCATTTATTGATGACATTAAAAAAATGTATTTAGATTATGGTGTTCAATTTCCAGATGTAGAAATCACTCCATTCATGGAAAATTTTATAGAACGAACATATAACGCATTATTAAAAGCATCGTCACCAAAATATTCGGATTCCTATAATATAGCGGAATTATTCATATCTTCTTATGAAAAATCTTTAATCGATAATGCAAGAATATCATTTTCAGATAAAATTAGTAATGCTAGATTTGTTGGAGGAAATTGTGAATGTGTAGAATTTATATTAAATGATGGAACAACAAAAAAAATACCATTACCATTAAGTAAAGTTGCTACTGGTTTTAAAAAAAATTCATCAATGAGATCATCTGCTGAATCAGACGGACCAAAAGGTCTTCAAGATATAATAGATGGATTTCAAATTTTTTGGGAAAAATCAGAATGGTCTGACGATATTGTAGAAGGAACTTCAAAACCTGAAGTGCATACCATTGAGTGTGGTGTATGTGACAAAATAGAAAATACTACAAAATTAATAGTAAATGGAAATACTGATGAGTCAAAAGAAGAATTAAAAAATGCATTTACTAAATTTTTCACACCAAGACACACATATAAAGCACAAAGAGAAATAGCACTTTTTGCCATTTTGAGAGAATTATCTCAATCATTAGAAAAGCATTTCAATGGTTATTCCGGTGAGTATTATGGTTTTGATATACGTGATAAAAAAAAGGTTGTCAAATTAGAGTGGAATAGTATAAAATATTCAACAAACATTGTTCCAAGCAAACCAATTGGCGAAACCGTACATCCAGATGATTATGATTACAGAGCTATCGACTCAAGAATAGTATCTGTTCATATTGGTGATCCAAAATCAGGTGGATTTAGTTTACATAACGCTAAAAAATGGATTGAGGGCAACACCCAAACAGGAAGATTGCCTTTGAAAAATTTTATCAATTTAACTCTATACGAACCTTCTGGAAAAGCAACAAGTACATTTATTAAAGATGGTAGTGCAAATCATCCAAAAACTGGAAATAAATACTATACGATGCTAAGTGAAACTACCGGTAGAAGTTTGGAATATTACGAAACAATTACCGTATTTAATGACGGTCATATAGAATTATTCCAAACTAAATATGATCGTGGTCAAAGAAGAACAATAACAGCAGAAGAAAAAGTTTTATCAAAATTAAAAGATGTAAATTATGCATTTTCAGGAAGTGAAGTTCTCATTTTAGAAGGAAAGGCGATAGATTTGAGTAACAAAGAATTTTTACAGAAAGATAAATCTAGACCAAAAACATCAATCGGATTTCACAAAGATAAAATTTTTATTGCAGTAACTGTTCCAAGTGGAAAACATAAATATGTATCCACAAAGAATGGAAAACAAAATTGGCCAATTTGGCAAAATACATTACTATCTATAAATCCAGATGCAACTTGGATTTCATTTGATGGTGGTGGTTCTTCAACATTTGTTGCAGATGGTACAATAAAACTAAAGGCGGAAGGCGATAACGGTAGAGCAATTTCAACAGTTTTATCTTGGGAAGAATAAATAAAATAAAAAAATTATTATATTTATTGATATGAATAAAACAACAGAAAATATCGTTAAAGAAATCATCAGAGAGTATATCTCACAATATATTCGTGAAGGAAAAAAGCCGAGTGGTGGTTTAACTGGTTGGTTTAGAGAAAGATGGGTTGATATTTCTCGTAAGAAAAAAAGTGGTGGACATCCACCATGCGGCGCCTCTGCTGGTAGTAAGGCCAGAAAAGGTGGTAAGAGAGCATATCCAAAATGTGTTCCTGCAGCAAAAGCCGCTTCGATGTCATCAAAACAAAAAAGAAGTGCCGTAACACGAAAGAGAAAAAAGGGTGCAACTGCTCGTGGTAAGGCAAAAATGGTTTCAACTTATACAAAAGGTTAATTATGGAAGATGTTTTGACACAAAAAATTGGCAATTACATAAAGATATTTGCCATAGTATTTCTTTCAATCCTATTGATATACAATGGGTATGAATATAATCGTTCAAAAGAACAATTAAGACAATCACACAAAACCGCAGATAGTTTGGAAGCTCTAATAAACAAATATGAATTTGATTATACCAATTTGAAAAAAAGAGCAGACGAATTAGACTCACTAATCAAAGTTCGTAAGGACAGTATTCTTATCATACGAAAAAAATTCTATGTTTATCGTGATAAAGAAATAAAAAATCCTGATGAAGCCACAAAGTATATTATTAACTTTCTGAAAGACTAATTTATGAAATATTTAATTGCCTTATTATTTTCAGTAACAACTGTGTTTGCAGTTGAAAATGACTCTGTTATATGTTTTAAGAAAACTGATGTGGTGAAGATGGCAAATCGTATTCAACTAATTCGTGATTCAGTTGAATATTTAACCGCAGTTGTAAATGCTCAAGATACTTTGATAGAATTTCACCAAACTCGTTTTGACTTATATCATCAACAATTAAAAAATCGTGACCAAGCTATTGATGCTTGTAAAAAAAGAAGTGTAGAATTGGAAAAAATAATTGATGAACTTCAACCTCGTTGGTATGATAATAAATTACTCTGGTTCTTTACTGGTGTTGGAACTACTCTTGGGATAGTATTTGCAGTTCAATGAGTAAGAATCTAAAAGATATTATCAAAGAAGAATATGCAAAGTGTGCCGCTAATCCGGTATACTTTATGAAGCGTTATGCTAAAATTCAACATCCAACTCGTGGCAAGATATTATTCGACCTATATCCATTTCAGGAAGATGTGCTTAGAGAATTTAATAGTAACCGGTGGAATATCGTATTAAAGTCTCGTCAGTTAGGTATATCCACAGTTATTGCTGGATATTCACTTTGGTTGATGTTATTCAATCAGGATAAAAACATTCTCGTTATTGCTACAAAACAAGAAACTGCTAAAAACTTGGTAACAAAAGTTCGTGTTATGTATGACAATATGCCGAGTTGGTTGAAAACCGGTGTTCAAGAAGATAACAAACTTTCACTTCGATTTAAGAACGGTTCACAAATAAAAGCCGTTTCTGCTGCCGCTGACTCCGCTCGTTCTGAAGCACTTTCACTTCTTATCATAGACGAGGCCGCCTTTATTGATGACATAGATAGAATATGGGCATCTGCACAACAAACACTTGCTACCGGTGGAACTGCTATTATCAACTCTACCCCAAATGGTGTTGGTAACTTTTATCATAAACAATGGGTAAAGGCAAAACTCGGTGAAAGTTCTTTCAATCCGATAGAATTATTATGGCACGTTCATCCAGACCGTGACCAAAAATGGCGTGATGAACAGGACATACTATTGGGTCCTGACATGGCTAAACAAGAATGTGATGGGAATTTTCTTACATCTGGTCGTTCCGTAATTGATGGTGAACTTGTCCAATGGTATGAACAAACTTATGTGTGTGAACCAAAAGAACGGCGTGGTGCAGAGGATGCTTATTGGATTTGGAATTATCCAGAACCAAATAAAACATATATGGTTATTGCTGATGTTGCTCGTGGTGACGGAAATGATAATTCAGCTTTCCATGTGATTGATGTTGAAAACATGGAACAAGTTGCAGAATACAAAGGAAAACTTGATACAAAAACTTATGGTAATATGTTAGTATCAGTTGCAACAGAATATAACGATGCTCTTCTTGTAGTTGAAAATGCTAACATTGGGTGGGCAGCAATTCAACAAATAATTGATAGAGGTTATCCAAATCTTTATTATACATACCGTGAAGATGGGTATACTGATCCATCCGTTCATATTCCAAAGGGTTATGACTTAAAAGACAAGGCACAAATGATTCCTGGATTTACTACAAGTGCTAAAACAAGACCACTTTTGATTTCAAAATTGGAAACATATTTTCGTGAAAGATTACCAATAATAAAGTCTTCAAGATTAACACAAGAACTATATGTGTTTGTTTGGAATGGTGCAAAAGCAGAGGCACAAACAGGATATAATGATGACTTGGTTATGTCATTTGCAATAGGACTTTGGGTTAGAGATACTGCTCTAAAACTTCGTCAAGAGGGATTGCTGAAGACACGAATGAGTTTAGATTACATGGGGAAATCAACAACACCACTAAAACCTTCATATCAATATGGAGATGACCGAGATGGTTGGAATATGACAGTAAATGGACATAATGAAGATTTAACTTGGTTAATAAAATAGAGTTTGTATTTTTTCCTACATATTTATATTAAGTTTACATTACATAAAATAGGTGACAAATGGCACAAAATAAATCATTATTTGATAGACTAAAAACACTTTTTTCTACTAATGTTGTTGTTCGTAATGTTGGTGGTAAAAAATTAAAAGTTGTTGATACTGCTCGCTATCAAGGTGATGGAAACCCACACACATCAAAAGTTATTGATAGATATGGCAGATTACATGGAACAAAGGGAACTCCAATATCAGTATACAATCAATACAATTCATTCGCAGCAACAAAAATAGATCTTTATACTGATTATGAGGCAATGGACACCGATGCCATAATATCATCTGCACTTGACATATATTCTGATGAAAGCACTCTAAAAAATGATCAAGGTGATGTTCTCACCATAAAAACAGATAATGATAACATTCGTAAAATACTTCGTAATCTTTTTTATGATGTTCTTAATATAGAATATAATCTTTGGCCGTGGATTCGTAATCTTTGTAAATACGGTGATTTTTATTTGTATATGGATGTAAAAGAAGAACTTGGTGTTACAAATGTTGTTCCGTTTTCACCATACGAAATGCAGAGAGAAGAAGGAACTGATCCGGAACATATCTATATGACTAAATTTGTTTATGAAGGTCCTCTCGGTAGGGGTGAATTTCAAAATTATGAAATTGCTCATTTTCGTTTACTCGGTGATACTAACTTTTTACCATACGGTAAATCAATGTTGGAAGGTGCTAGAAAATTATACAAACAACTAGTTCTAATGGAAGATGCGATGTTGATACATCGTATTATGCGTGCTCCTGAAAAACGTATTTTTAAAGTTGATATTGGTAATATACCACCTGCCGAAGTAGATCAATACATGAACAATCTTATGAATAGAATGAAGAAAACTCCACTCGTAAATGAACAAACTGGTGACTATAATCTTCGTTTTAATATGCAAAACCTTTTGGAAGACTTTTATCTTCCTGTTCGTGGTGGACAATCTGGTACATCAATAGAAACACTTGCAGGTTTACAATATCAAGCAATTGAAGATATTGAATATCTAAAAAGTAAAATCTTTGCTGCACTTAAAGTGCCAAAACCGTATTTGGGCTATGATGAAAGTATAGAAGGAAAGGCAACACTTGCCGCTCTTGATATTCGTTTTGCTAGAACAATAGAAAGAGTGCAAAGAATTGTGGTTTCTGAATTGACAAAGATTGCAATTGTTCATTTGTATGCTCAAGGATATGAAAATGCAGATTTGGTAAACTTTGAATTAGGATTAACAGGACCTTCTATCATATATGAACAAGAAAAAGTTGCTCTTATGAAAGAAAAAGTGGACTTGGCGGGAACACTGATAGAAAAGAAACTATTTTCATTGAAATATATTTATTCAAACATATTCAACCTTTCAGAAGACGAGGCAGAATTTGAAAAGAATGAAGTTCTTGAAGATATTAAACATATGTTCCGTCAAAAACAAATTGAAAATGAAGGCAATGATCCTGCGATAACAAAAGAATCGTTTGGAACACCACATGATATTGCAAGTATGCAAGTTCGCGGTGGTGGTAAAGTAATAAACGATGCCGAAGTTCCAGAAGGTGGTTGGCCTGGAGCTGGTAGACCTGCTAAGAATTTAAGTTATGGAACAGATAACAGTCCATTTGGCAGGGATCCTATTGGAAAGAAAGATGTTGGTAATACATTGAAGGTTAATAATTCACCAAAAGTAAATTACAAAGGAAATTCACCGTTATCACTTGAAAACCGTGATATAGGTAAGTTGATAGATAGTATGTCCGGTATAAAGATTAAAACAAAAAAAATAATATCGGAAAGTCTTAAACCGACTATTAAACACGAAAATGAATCAAATTTGTTGAATGAGAACAATTTATTAGATGAATTGTAAAATTGCCTATATTTATTCTATGAAAGTGCACATAAACAGGTATAAGGAACAATGAAGAAAATTAAACATTCTAAATTCAAAAATACTGCAATGCTGTTTGAGTTATTGACTCGTCAAATAACATCAGACATCATTTCCTCCAACGAATCTGTTGCCATTCAGATTCTCAAAAAATTCTTTAATAAGAACACAGAACTTATTAAGGAATATAAATTGTATAAAACCCTTTGTGATGAAAAATTAAAGTCAGACACGAAGGCAAATATGTTAATAGAGGCAGTATTGAAAGCAAGACGTGGGTTAAACAAACATAAATTACAGAACGAAAAGTATGAATTGATAAAATCAATCAAAGAAAACTTTGATATTGATACATTTTTTCAAACAAAAGTTCAAAACTATAAAATACTTGCGTCAGTATACAAGGTTTTTGAATATAATGAGTTGGATAACCCAATTGAAATTACAAAGTCTCGTATAACAATACTTGAAAGTATAACATCAAAACCAAATACATCCGTGATAACAGAAGATTTTGCTATTACACAAGAATCAAAAGAAGTTCGTTTGATGGCTTACAAGTATCTTGTTGAAAAATTTAATGCAAAATATAACAATTTAACCGAGTCACAAAAGGTATTGTTAAGAGAATACATAGAAAATGTTAGTAATACAAATAACTTAAAGTCTCTTGTTCAAACAGAAGCGGTAACTATAAAAAGATTGTTTACAAAAAATATGCATAGGGTAAAAGACAAATCCCTAAAAATAAAATTACAAGAAGTTGCAGGACTTTTGGATGAATATGAAACAATAAAGAAAGTAGAAGAAAATCATATATCTGCTCTACTTCGTTATTACAGTTTAATAGACGATTTATCATGGAGTAAATAATGTCAGTCAATGAAATACACCCATATAATTTTCCTGCATCACAGGCAAATGAATTTGAAAGAAAGGGGCATCCTGGAAAATTCTTAAAATCAATAACATGCACATCTGGAACAACTACATTCACCGGTTCAAACTATGGTCAAGGTGGTTTAATTGTTCCTGCAGGCGCTAGTGGAACTGCATATTTTTCTGCAGGTGGTAGTATTCCGTTATCTGATTTATCTGGAGCACAACGTATATTTGAATTTGCATTAAATTCTGTTACAGTAGATTCTGGAACAGTTTATGCTTTAATAAAAAATCAACTTGTTAGGTAATGTAATATATGAATGTTGAATCTTTCATAACAAAATTAAAAGAAACAGAAGAATATCGTCAGTTTGCTGAAGAATTATCACTCGATGAAATGAGCACAACTGCTGGTGTTCCCGGATACCAAACGCCAAATGCTTTTGCTAAGAGTGAAGAAGATTTTGAAGAACACAACAAAGAAACTGCAGAAGTTTATGGATATAAACTTGTTCCTAAAACAAAAAAGAAAAATTATGAATCAACCTACAAACAGGCAATGGGTTTAATTTCGGAAGGAACATATAAAGATTTTAGAACGGATGAAACAAGAAGTTCAAACAGAAAAATAAATGATTCGATTAAGAATATAAACAGAACAATCTACGAAGTAGAAAGAGTTGTTGAACATGCATTGAGATTAAAAACAGAAATGAATGTTGATCAAAGAACTCTTTGGGGTGAATCAATGACTAGATTGAGAAAAATATCCGAAAGAATAAACAGAATTACAAAAAAAATTAACGAATTAGGTGCATAAAAATGAAACAACTACTCGTAGATACTATACTTTTTAATGTAACCCCAAAAATGATTACCGAATCTGAAAAGAAAAATGGTGGCAAAGTTATAGTTTCCGGAGTATTACAAAGAGCTGAAGCAAAAAATCAAAATGGTAGAGTATATCCCAAAAAGATTTTAATGCGTGAAGTTAAGAAGTATGCCGAAAATCAAATAAAAGAAAATCGTGCTCTCGGTGAACTTGACCATCCAGATTCATCCATAATCAATCTTCGTAATGTTTCACATAATGTTCTTGGTGTACATTGGAAAGATAATGATGTAGTTGGCACAGTTGAGATACTACCAACACCATCCGGAAATATACTAAAACAACTTCTTGGTGCAGGTATTCGTCTTGGAATATCATCAAGAGGGTTAGGTTCTGTTGAAGAAATAAGTGAAAGCACAGTTGAAGTTCAAGATGATTTTGAATTGATTGGTTGGGATTTTGTTTCAAATCCATCAACTCATGGTGCATTTATGTATCCACAAGGAATGAAAGAAGGTTTACATGAAGAATTGATTACAGAAGGTATATCAACTTCAACAATCGCAAAAATAGATCCTAAAATAAATCGCATCCATAATAATATAACAAACATTATTTGTGAAATTGGTAATGTTTGTGAATGCATATTTGATGGGAGATAACGATGCCGGCATTATCACAACAGCAACAGAAGTTAATGGGGCTTGCACTTGCTTACAAAAGAGGTAAAGTTGCTTCAAGTGATGTTAGTAAATCTGTAAAGGATTTGGCGTCATCAATGTCTGAAAAAGAATTAGAAAAATATGCTGGAACATCACATAAAGGTCTTCCTAAAAAAGTTGGTGAAACAAAAACATCAATGACAAGAGAAGAAATAAATAAACTTGTTTCGGATGCTGTTCAAGAAGTAATGAACGAAAAATTTAGTACAAAAGTTCTTACATCTGAACAAAAACAACAATATATTGAGGCAATTTCAAAATACAATCAATACAGAGAGGTAGTTCATCGTTCAAAGGCACTACCAGAAATAGTTTCTGAAATAAAAAGACTTGTTGAATTTGCAAGTAAAAACATGGTTGAGGAGTCTGGCGATTGGTTTGAAGGTGTATCACATAGAAGAAACTCAAAAAGATTGAGAGAATCTGTAAATGAATTTCAAAAAATATCGGAAAAAATTGTTAAATTACAAAGAATCCTGGAGTCTATCTACGAGAACATAGGTAAACAACTCGGAACATTTTACGAAATAAAAAAATAAAGGAAAAATGGTTATGTCAGACAGAGTTTATACCAGTTCAAAACCTGCTCATGTTAAAGTTAAGGCAGGTGGAATGAATGTAGATACAATGATTAAGGTATTTAAACGTAAGGTAAAAGAAGCCGGTATTCTTGAAGAATATAAAAATCGCATGGAATACATTAAACCATCAAAAAGAAAATCTGAAAAAAGAAATGCTGCTGTAAGAAGACAGAGAAAACTCGATTCAGAAAACATTTAATGGAGATAAAATGACCTTTGCTAGTATTGAAAAACTAATCCGTGAGGAAACACGGAAAGTTATTGAAAACCTGGAAAGGTCTTTTTCGTTATCAGAAGAAGACGAAAAACCTGCAAGCGAAGATCCTGAAAAAATGCTTGTTGTTAATAAAGAAAGTGGAAAGTCGTATTACATAAGTAAAAAAAGTTTTGATCCAGCAAAACATCAAAAATCTGCTCCAAAAGAAACTACAAAAGAAGAAGAAGAAACTTCTTCAGAAGAAACACCAACTGATTCTGAAGAAGAAATTAAAACCGATGATTCAAAAAAAGAAGATTCTGCAACTTCTGATGAAGAAAAACCAAAAGGTGATGCGGGTGATAAAGCAGAAAAAAAACCAGAACAAAAACCAAAAGAACCAAATGAAGAAAAAACTGGATTAAAAACTGTTGGTTTTTTGAATAAAGTTGATGCAGAAAAATTAGATACCAAAACAGACAATCTATATCCAAAAACACGTGAACAACTGTTGGAATATGATTATGAAGATATAATTGATATGTATGATTTAAGATTTGATGAAGATGGGGTAAATTTTAAAAAGTTATACAAACGAGCAGAAATGATTGCAGTATCAAAGTATTCTTTAATAACACCAAAATCAATAGATAAAGAAACTCTAATGGCATTGGGTTATTATTATTTGAACACTGAAAGAATAATTAACATATTGAGATTTGCTAAACCAAGTTTAACAAAACCTGAAATACAAAAACAATTAAAGTTAGGTAAACCAAAAGAAGGCGATAAAAGGGAAAAACAATATAAAAGTGCAATGAATGCATTTACTATTCGTGAAATGGACTATGCATTTGACGAACAATTACAAAAATTAGAATATAATATAGTTTCATATCGTTCCGTAGAAAATGAAAAAGTATTACAAATGTTTATTGATGCAGGACAATGGGTAGATAAATCATTTGTAACAACATCATTAAATCCTTTAATTACAGAAGGAACTGGAAAAAAGAGATTGCCATTATTTGAATTTTTAATTCCTGCTGGAACTTCTATACTAACATTACCATGTCACTCAAATGATTATTGTCACGAAACAGAGGTAACACTTCCAAGAAATTGTAGATATACTATACAAGGATTTAACGATACGAGAAATATTTACAAGATATTAGTGGAGCAAAACTATGGCCGATGAAAAGAAAATAGATACAAAAGACCGAAATAAGAGATACATCTATACAGAAAATGATGCAAAATCAATCTTTCAGTATGATCCTACAAAAAAACCTATCGAAAAAATAGAAAAAAAATAACTTTCCTTATACTTATACTTACATAATACTCTATTCGTTATAGAGTCCGATATTATTTTTTATTGCAATTAGTGTTTCAAATAACACTAAAAATAGTTGGAGATTTTTATGAATGATTTATTGAAAGAAGCTATTGCAGATGCAAAAGCCGTTAAGGAAGTAGCATTAGCAAACGCTAAATTGGCATTGGAAGAAGCATTCACTCCGCGTTTGCAGTCTATGCTTTCCAAAAAGTTGGCAGAGGAGGCAGAAGCCGAAGAGCCAGTTGAGGAAGGTGAGGGTGAAGAAGAAGCACCCGTAGAAGAATACGGATTTTATAGCGAAGGTGATGATGAAGAACCTGCTATGGAAGAAGGTGAAGGCGAAGAAGAAAAGGTTGAAGAAGCCGAAGAAGAAGAAAAGGTTGAAGAAGCTGAAGGTGAAGAAGAAGAAAAAGTTGAAGAAGGTGAAGATGAAGAAGAACCAATGGATGAAGAATTGATGGAGATTATTCGTCAATTAGAAGAAGACATTGATTCATCCGAAATCGGTGGCGGTGACAACAAGAAACCTTCCGCAGTTGCATCTGATGACAGCACAGAAGATAAGGGTGAAAAACTTGTTCAACTTGTTGAAGAAGAAGATGAAGATTCCGAAGAAGTTGCTGAAATCAAAGAAATTCTCCGTGCTCTTCGTGAAGAAGAAGAAGGTGAAAAGGCAGAAGAAAAAGTTGAAGAAGGTGAAGATGAAGAAGAAGTAGACATCAAAGAAGTTCTCCGTGCTCTTCGTGAAGAAGAAGACGAAGAAAAAGTTGAAGAAGCTGAAGAAGAAAAGGAAAAGGAAGTGGCAGAAGCAAAACTTCGTGAAGCTTATGCTGTAATTTCTTTCTTGCGTTCTAAAATCAATGAAGTCAATCTTTTGAACTCAAAATTGCTCTTCTCTAACAAGTTATTCCGCAAGCATTCACTTAACGAAAAACAAAAAATGACTGTTATCGAAAACTTTGATCGTGCATCAAGTCTTCGTGAAGTCAAATTGGTCTATGCTACACTTTGCGAATCGCTTAGAACAACAAAGGTTAAACAAATTAAAGAATCCTTTGCATCTAAACCAACCGCAAGCACACGCCCATCTAAACCAATCTTGAATGAAGGTGATGATATGGCAAATCGTTTACGTAAATTAGCAGGTTTGAAATAATTTTTTAAGGAAAAAACAATGAGTATACAAAATTTATTAAATACTTCTGGGAACCCCCACAAGCAACTTATCAAAGAAAACAAGCAGATTGTCAATAAATGGGCAAAAACTGGTCTTCTTGATAATTTGAAAAACGAATATGAAAAGAACTCTATTGCAGTTCTTCTCGAAAATCAAGCAAAACAACTTATCGAAGAATCAAACAGAACAGGTACAGCAGCTGGTTCAGAAGAATGGGCTGGTGTTGCACTTCCATTGGTTCGCCGTATTTTCTCTGAAATTGCTGCGAAAGATTTTGTTTCTGTTCAACCAATGAACTTGCCTTCTGGTCTTGTGTTCTTCTTGGACTTCAAATACGGAACAGCACAACCTGGTTTCACAGCAGGATCTGGTAAAGATTCACAAGCTGATTCAGTATTTGGTGTAACAGGTAAAGATGCAAAAGATGCTGATCCTTCAGGTGGTCTTTATGGTGCAGGTCGTTTCGGTTATTCAATCAATGAAGCCGAAGGTACATTTACAAAAGCTGCTGCATTGGCTGCAAACGCGTTTGTAACAGGATCTGTATCACATTCAACACCATCATTGTTCCAGCATGACACAGAGTTCCAAAATGCTTACTCTGCATCACTTGCAGCTGGTAACATTATGACTGTAACTGTTCAATCTGCATCATTGTCTACACCTGATCTAGAAGCGGTTCGTGCTTTCAAAGTATCTGGTTCAACAATTCTTGGTTATTTCCCACAATACACAACAACTGCAAACAATGGTTCAACCATTACTTTCGTTGTTTCTGCTTCTGCTGCTCCTGCAACAGTAGGTATTGCTTATGAGAAACAACCAACTGCTACAACACGTGGTGACTTTGAAGAAAATGCAGCAGGTGACAATTTGGGTATACCAGAAATCAATCTCGAATTGCGTTCAGAATCCATAGTTGCTAAAACACGTAAGTTGAAGGCAGTATGGACACCTGAATTTGCACAAGATTTGAATGCATACCACTCAATTGATGCTGAAGCTGAATTGACATCTATGTTGTCCGAATACATTTCACAAGAAATTGATTTGGAAATTCTTGATATGTTGATTAAGAATGCACAAACAACAGAAAGATGGTCAGCCCGTATCGGTCGCACATATGATGCTTCTACAAGTGCATTTGGTGACTATTCTACAAACCAAGCTGCTGCTTCTGCTTACAATCAACAAACATGGTTCCAAACACTTGGCACAAAGATTCAAAAAGTATCAAACGTAATTCATCAGAAAACACTTCGTGGTGGTGCAAACTTCCTTGTATGTTCTCCACAAGTTGCTACAATACTTGAATCAATGCCTGGCTATGCAGTTGATGGTGAAGGTATGAAATTCGCAATGGGTGTTCAAAAAGTTGGTCAATTGAATGGCCGTATCACAGTTTACAAGAATCCTTATATGCTCGAAAATCAAATTCTTGTAGGTTTCCGTGGAACACAATTCCTCGAAACTGGTGCTGTGTATGCTCCATACATTCCACTTGTAATGACACCGTTGGTATACGATCCAACGAACTTCACACCAAGAAAAGGCGTGATGACTCGTTATGCGAAGAAGATTGTTCGTCCAGAGTTCTATGGTCTTATCCAAGTAGATTCTCTCGGTGATGTCTAAACCGTATTGGATTAGTTAAAATAAAGGAGTGAGATTTTTCTCACTCCTTTTTTGTTTTTTTTTTTATTTTAATTTATATTTATTTGTGAGTGTTCAAACGGATCACTTTTTTTACAAATATGTAATTTTTAGTAATAATGGGAAATGTATATGAAACAGACTAACAAAAAGAGAAGACTGTTTGAAGACGATGAAATACTTGGAACTACCGATGTTCTAGGTTTAAGTAAAGTTCCAAAAGATGCTGCAAAAGCTGCTATTGGTGCCGGAACAAAAGACGGTGATCCAAAAGACGATGTTGCTGCTGGTAAAAAAGTTTCTATTGCTGCTAGTGCATTGAAAGCAGCACAAACAGAAATTATTCCAGAGAAGGCACTTGGTATGGCAATAGGAATGATAAATAAAGTTGGAATTTTTAGTGGAGGTCCTGGAGGAGATTTGGAATCCATAATTTCAGCAGATAATTATATTATGGATGGACACCACCGTTGGGCAGCAACATTTCTTGCGGATCCCGGTGCAAGTATTACTGCAACTCAAATAGAACTTCCAGGTAAAGCACTTGTTAGTGCACTAAATGTTGTAACAGTAGGCCAATTTGGTCGTGGTGGTAATGCTGGTAAAGGAAATATAGCTGATTTCAAAGGTCCTGTATTTGCAAAAATAATAGACACATGGAAAGAAAAGGGATATAAAGATGATAAAGGGAATGAAACAAAACCAGAGGATGTAACTAAAGCAATGGAAACTCTTGGTGGTGGTGATTTCGAGGCCGGTAAAAAAGTTGTTATGGCTAATGCAGATAAATTACCAAAAGAAATTATGCCTGGTGCTCCTGCAAGAATTGAAATGCCGGTTATCAACGGTAAAGAAGTTGATGGTGTTGCAAAGGCAATTGCAGCTGGTGAAATAGATATTAAGCCACCATATAGTCCAGATGTAAAAGATAAAATGGAATCGTATTATCAAATGCGTCGTGGATTAAAACCATTAAGAGAATCTGTTATTAAAAAACTTGTTGAATATAATACTAAAAATAAAAAAAGATTACAAGAATCTTATGTTAAGAAAGTTAAAAAACAAAGACTTCAAGAAAAATTAACACGATTACTTAAACCAATTGTTGCTGAAATTCTGAATAGTAAATTAAAAAAGAAATGATAAAATGAACCTCACATAATAATGTGAGGTTTTTTATTTTTAGTAGATATTTATTGTAAAACTATATCAACTATTTTGAAGTATTATGGGGTCATTATGACAAACAGCCGTAAACAATTAAACTCTTTGAAATATCTTATGAATGAGGTAGTATCGGAAAAGAGATTATCACAAAAAATCAACGCAAACACCATTAGATTTACAACTCTTGATGAATCCGCAATCAATTCATTGTTGGAAACAGATGTATTTACAAAAAATGAAGCGTCTGCTATGCGTATTTTGTTTTCAAAGACAAAAACAAAATCATTAAGTGAGTCCATAATAAATAAATTGGATAAAAGTGTAAAAACAATAGTTGAATCCAAAGACGGTGATGCAGTATTATCCGAAGGATTTTTTAGTGATATATGGGATGGTCTTAAAGGTCTTGGTGATAAGGCAAAAGAAGTTCTTTCAGGTGGCTGGGGTAAAATAAAAGCGGTTTGGAAAGAATTTTCTGCACTTGTATCAGAAGTTGCATCAGCATGCAAAGACGGATTGATGAAAGCATTTGGATCATTCGCTGGAAAGGCAAAATCTGCTGCCGCTAAAGCATCTGCAGATGTAGAAAAGAAAATACAGAATGTATCTGATCCAAAAACGTTTGCAACAGAAGTAAAAAATTTGTTCGAGTCTGGAAAATATCTAACAACAACTTTTTATAGTAAATGGGTTTCCGCTCCAACTTGGGAAAAAGATATGGTTGCTGGTAGTGTTGCACCTTCAGAAGATGTTAAAGTTGATGCAGCAAAGGCCGAGGATGGTTTGGATGACTTAAAAACTATGGAATCTGTTAAAAAAATGAAATTAAACATTATTAAAGAAAGAAATAAATTATTTTCAAATTCTAATGTTGTTTCTGAATTGTATAATAGTTCAAATGATAGGGCATTTCTTTTTGAAGGTGGTGGGTTTACACACCTTGAAGGTGCAATTAAAAATCCTGCATTGAAAGGTATAGTTGAATTAAGTGTTAAGATATTACAGTCAGTTTTTGCACCTTTAGCAAAAATTACACAAGTGGTAACTGCAATGGTTGGTAAAGAATTGCTAAAAAAGTTTTCAGAAGCCACAAAATTATTAGGTGGACCAGGTGTATTTGAGTTTGTAATTCTTTCAGGAATAATATCCGAGATAATGGAAGTTGCTGTAAAATTATTAACTCCTGGTGGTGCGGATATTGTTGGATTTTTTATTCCACCACTTGCTCCTATTTTTGCTGCGGCTAAAACTTTTATCACTATTGTTGGTGGTTGCTTAATTGCTTATAGTGTTGCAACAGTAATAGTAAATATGATACCAACATTACAAAAGAAAGTTGCAGATGCAGGAAAAACAGAATCATATAACCCACGTGGTGAGTTCAAAATACAAGATGGTAATTTATTATATGTAAAGTAAATTCCATAAAAATAAATTTTAATAAGGGTGACATTTGTCACCCTTTTTTATTTTCACTTTGCTATTTATTACAAATGGAAACTCAAATTCAATACATAGACATCATTTCTTTGGCGGTATCAAGTATTGCCACACTACTTGGTGTGTTTCTTTCTTGGTTCCTCAAATACAAATACGGTGAATATAAACAAAAAAGAATTGACCGAGAGATTTCTCATGCCAAACTAATCCAAACCATATTAGACCAACTGTTAGAAGAATATAAATGTCAGCGTGCATTTATACTTCAAAGACATAACGGTGGTAAATACAAAACAGGCAAATCAATGACCAAACTCTCAACCTCATTTGAATCACTAGAAGAAGGGGTTAGCACAGAGTTTAAGCAATATCAGAACTTACCGATTTCTCTTTACTCAAACTTCGTTGAAGATGTAGTAAATCATAAGGCGGTGTATCCTGTTGTAGATAATATAGAGGACTTAATTACAAAAGCATTTTTTTCACAGAGAGGGTCTAAATCAGCAGTGGTTTATCCGATACGAAAAGGATCGGAATTTATCGCTATTGTAGGTTTTGAATGGACCCATAAGGTTGAGAAATTGGATAACATATTATCCGAAATTGAAGCTGACGTAAAATCAATGGGAGAAACCCTTTCTAAATTATTATAGGAGCCATTATGAGTTCTGAACATAACGAGGAAACGAATAACAATGAACATTTGTTGAGTGAAGAAGAAGTATCAAGTCTTAATACAACGGGTATAAAAAAAGGAAGAAAAACTATTAAAAATAAAATACAGTTCCAACTTACTCTTAATGACGAACAAAAAAGAATAAAAACTGATGCTCTTCGTGATACAATTTCAGTATTTGTTGGTAAAGCTGGCTCCGGTAAAACACTATTGGCAACACAAATTGCTCTTGAATGTTTTTTCTATCGTGAGGTAGAAAAAATAATAATCACAAGACCAACGGTATCGAATGAAGATTTAGGGTTTCTTCCTGGTAATATAAAAGAAAAAATGGATCCTTGGGTATCTCCTATTCAAGCAAATATGAATATGTTATACCATAAAGAAAAAATTGAAAAGTTAATGGCTGAAGATAAGATAGAAATTGCTCCTATCTCTTTTCTTCGTGGTAGAACATTTGTTAATGCTTGTGTTATTGTTGATGAGTCACAGAACGTAACAAAGGCACAAATGGAAATGATATTGTCTCGTCTTGGTATCAATTCAAAGATGATGCTAACTGGTGATATATCACAAATTGACTTAAAACAGAAAAAAGATTCTGGTCTTCCATATTTATTTAATATGAAAGACAAGATAAATGGATTGGGGGTTTATGAGTTAAAAACAAACCACCGTCATCCTATTGTTGATGATATATTGAAGTATTTTGAAGAAACAAAAACCGAGAAGTAAATGACAGATATTCCTATTTGGCCTGGTAGTTCAAGTTTTACAACTGGTAGCACACCGTTTGGAACATTTGATAGCGATGCTGATTTTCAAGCAGAAGCAGATCCTTTTGCGGATTGGTGTGCTAAAAGATTAGGTTATCCTATTGTTGATGTTGAATTGCAGGATGTAAATTTTTATACTTGTTTTGAAGAAGCAGTATATGAATACTCATATAATGTTAATCAGTTTAATATACAACAAAACCTTTTGAGTTTGATGGGTTCATCAACAGGATCAAATGTGACTCAAAGAAATATATCAACAAACATGGGTGGATTAGTTCAACTTGCAACCGAATATGGTAGTGAAACTTTTACTAACGGTAATGTTAAATTTTATTCTTCATCTATTGATATTACTGTTGGAAAACAACGATATGATTTAGATACACTAATACGTGATGTAAAAGTTCCAACCGGTTCAATAGAAATAAAAAAAGTACATCACTATTCCCCACCGGCTTCAATGAGATTTTACGATCCTTATTTGGGAAATCAAGCAATGCTTGACACATTTGGGTTCGGTGCTTATTCTACTGGTGTATCATTTATGTTGATGCCAATGTATGCAGATTTGCTTCGTATTCAAGCAATAGAGTTCAATGATTTAATGCGTAAATCTGCCTTTACATTTGAAATAATAAAAAATGAACTTCGTATATTTCCAGTACCAACAAAAAATTTCAAATTGTGGATTGAGTATATTGTAAAAGAAGAAAGAAGTAATCCATTAAAATATCCAAATGGTCAAGTGTCTGATATGTCAAATGCACCTTATGATTATATGGTTTATTCTAAAATAAATTCACCAGGAAAAACATGGATATATTCGTTTGGTCTTGCTTTGGCAAAAGAAATGCTTGGATATATTCGCGGTAAATATGGAAGTATACCAATACCAAATGGTGAAACAACTCTTAATGCTGCCGATTTACTTTCTGCAGCAACTGCAGAAAAACAGGCATTGGTAGAACAATTAAGAACTATGTTAGATACAATGACCAGAAGTAAATTATTAGAAGCAAAAAGATTAGAAACTGAAGCACTTGCAGCTAGTTTGAATGGAACTCCTTTATCAATTTACATAGGATAAAATAATGCCATTATTTCACGGAACCAGAGATGCAGGACTTGTTCATAAGTTTAATATGGAACTTATTGCGGATATAATTGATACAGAAGTTGCTGTTTACAAACTTTCATTGGAAAATACAAAAACAAACATATACAATGAGTCGGACAAAAAGATTTATCATAGTCCTATAAAAGTTCCGTCATTGATAGATTATCAAGCACAGGCATATGAAGGAACTGAATTTGGACAAGATTACCAACAGGCGGCAAACTTTGCATTTATACGAGAGTATTTGAAAGAGGTTGAAATTTTTATAGAAGTTGGTGATATTATTGAATATAATGGCGATTATTGGGAAGTTGATGCAATTCAAGAAAATCAATTCTTTGGTGGAAAAAATCCAGATTATTCATTTGCTACAGAAAAATGGGGACATAATGTTTCTATTGTAGCTAATACACACTTAACAAGAAGGTCAAGAATACATATAGAGGAATTTAGACCTCAAATAATAAACGATGGCAATGATTTGCCAGGTAACATATAATGCGTAATTCAATTAAATATAGAAAACCCCCAATCAGTAGAACACATGATAGTTTTATTGATAATAAAAATTTAAAGGCAAATCCAATATATGACATTGGAAGTAATAGACATCGTGAAGTTCGTAGAGATAAAGATAAAGTTCGCAGTTTTGGAATTACATTATATGACATTGATTATGCCATAAAAAATTTTATAGATAAAAAAATACAATTGAACGTTGAAGATAACGGTGAATTTATCACAGTTCCAACAATATATGCTAATGCAGAAAAATGGGCATCAATACAAAAAGATGGTTTCTTAAAAGATAAAAAAGGAAAAACAATAGTCCCATTGATTACATTTAGACGGTCTGCTGTTACAGTAAAAAATGAACTTCGTAGAAACAAAGTTGCGAATCAATATCATGTGTCTTATGCTATTAAACAAAAATACAATACACTCAATCCATATGATAAATTTAGCAATTTGTATAGTGCAAATAAATCAAGTGAATATTTTTTAACCCCAATTCCAGACTATGTTGATGTAACTTATGATTTCATAATTTGGTGTGAATATCAAAATCAATTAAACTATGTCATAGAAAATTTTATTTATTTTGGTGGTCAATCATTTGGTGATAAAAATTATTTTAAGTTTGCTACTCATGTTGATGGGTTTACGATAGAAGATAACAATACAACAGGACAAGATAGGACTGTTAGGGCATCTTTTCAACTGTTGGTGCATGGATATTTGCTTCCAAAAGAAGTTGCAATGCAAACTACAACAAAGAGAATTGTTGGACCAAATCAAGTAAAGTTAGTTGATAGAACAGTAAGTAGTGATTTTTTTGATGATTACAACCGAATTGTATTTAGACCAATAGATGAAGATGTTACCGAAGAATCAAAAGAGAGGGATCGTAAAGAGAAAAAATTTACAGATATATCGTTAAATAATTCGCCAGGAGTATATCCAGACGAAATTGATTGATATTTATATGAGTAATTTAACAATAATTAATTGAGGTTTTTTATGTCTAGTTTTAGTGAAAAGTCATCGGATGATTTAGTTTTGCCAAATGATTCAGTAACAGAAAATAATAAAAATTCTACGGATGAAAAAATATCGAAAGAATTTAATGATTCTGATATTGAAAGGGTAAAAGATTTACAGTCTGCTTACGCAATCACAACTGCTCAAATTGGTCAAATTGAAATTGAGTTACATCTACTTAATAAAAGATTGGATCAAGTAAAACAAATTAGAGAAGATTTGTTTACAAAATATTCTAATTTACAAACCGAAGAAACGGATTTGGTTAAATCATTAAATGAAGAATATGGTGATGGTGTTTTAGATTTGGATTCTGGCAAATTTATATCAACTGAATGATAGTTTTGATTTTTTGCACGATATTTATATGCAGATTTCATTCTATAATTTTACGGAGATAATAAGTGGCAACTGAAAGAATAATAAGTCCTGGTGTGTTTACCAATGAAAAAGATTTATCCTTCCTCCAAACAGGAGTGGGAGCCATTGGTGCTGCACTTATAGGACCTACAATTAAGGGACCGGCCTTTGTACCGGTTGCAGTGAGCAGCTATCAAGATTTTGTTGCTCAGTTTGGTAGTTTGTATGAACAATCTTACCTTCCATACACTGCAAAAAGTTATTTAAATAATGCAGGTGGTGCTACCATTGTTAGAGTATTAGGATCTGGTGGATATATGCTTACTCATCCTCTTGCTCTCGTTGCAACAGGTTCATGGGGTAAAAAGTTAATATCATTTTTACATCCAACATTTGCTATTGGAAATGATGATGATGAAAGTATGTTTGCAAAATCCACATTAACATCAAATAATAGTGGTAGTTTTGTACTGACAATATCAGGTGGCATGGAAACAGACCAATCAACATTTACCAATGCTTTGGATCAAAATGGTGAAGCTTTTAGTTCATCAATAGATCCAAATAATGCATCTTTTATAGGAAATCTTTTTGGATATAACCCTTACGGAACAAATGCAGTTTACAATTATGTTTGTTTCACACAACAGGCATCTGCATCACTTGCTGCCGATGCTGCAACAACGTTAATAATTGAAAGTGGTTCTTTAAATTCACCACAATGGGATTTTACAGACGATTATTTGGCTGCACAAACACCTTTTGTTACTTCACAAAAAGTTGGTGCAAATACAATAGACTTATTTAGGTTTGAAACTATTTCTCATGGTTGTCATTCCAATTATGAACTTAAAGTTGGTGTTTCTAACATTCGTCCTGCTGGAACAATTGCAGGTTCAGAATATGGTGACTTTGATATTGTTGTACGATATGTTGATCAATCTAAACTTCCTCAAACACCATATGGATGGCAAGACGAAGATATAAGACCTGCAACAATTGAATCGTTCAAATGTACTCTTGATCCAAATTCTCCAAGATATATTGCTCGTGTAATTGGTGATAGATATGTAACAATTACCGATGAAGGTAAAGTTGTAGTAAATGGTGATTATTCAAATAAATCAAAATTTATTAGAGTTGAAGTAACAGAAGCTGTTAAGAATGGTGCAGTATCTCCTAATTTAGTACCATTTGGTTTCCGTTCTTTGACAACTCCAATTCCAAGTGGATTTACTCAACCTGCTGCTGCAACTTATGTAAGTTCACAAACAATAGGATCTGCATACAATAAGAGAGTTTATTATGGATTTAGTTATGATTTCTCCAACACGGATAATTTTAATTATTTAAGACCACTTCCTGTTGCTTCTAATCGTTCAACTGGATCTAATGTAGACTTCTATTTGGGTGATTACACACAACATGCTGCTGCTAATTTTCCAACTCCAACTAATCCGTATAGTGGATCAATTACTTTAACAAGTAATACTTCTATTGATACTCGTAAGTTTATGATTCCGTTTCAGGGAGGATTCGATGGTCACAAGCCAAATCTTCAAAAGAAAACAGGAACACATATGTTGGCTTCTAATACACAAGGATTTGACCTTTCAAATCAGGGAGCAAGTGGATATGCTGCTTACAAAAAGGCGCTAGACACAATTTCAAATGCTGATGAATTTGATGTAAACATGGTTGTAACTCCTGGTGTTATACATTCTCTACACTCTGGTATTACATCTTATGCCTTTGAAATGTGTGAAGCTCGTGGCGATGCTTTCTATGTAATGGATTCAGTTGGATATGATGATAATATAACAACTGCGGTTTCTGCAATGGAAGGTTTAGACACAAACTATGCCGCAACATATTATCCTTGGGTTAAGATTGTTGATTTGGATAGAAACAAACCAGTATGGGTTCCCCCATCAGTTGTTCTTCCTGGTGTTATTGCGTTCAATGACCGTGTTGCAGCTGAATGGTTTGCGCCTGCTGGTTTGAATCGTGGTGGTTTGACAGAAGTAATTGAAGTAAAAACACGTTTGACACAAGCCGAAAGAGACCAATTATACGAAGGTAGAATAAATCCAATTGCAGTATTTCCTGCATCTGGTGTCTGCGTATGGGGACAAAAAACATTGCAAGGTCGCCCATCTGCTCTTGACCGTATCAATGTTCGCCGTCTCTTGATTGCTGCTAAGAAGTTTATTGCTTCCTCCACAAGATACCTTGTGTTTGAACAAAACACATCACAAACAAGAACTCGCTTCTTGAACATTGTGAACCCATATCTTGAATCTATACAACAACGTCAAGGTTTGTACGCCTTCCGTGTTATCATGGATGAAAGTAATAATACGCCAGATATTATTGACCGTAACATTCTTTACGGACAACTTTATCTACAACCTGCAAAGACTGCTGAATTTATCATTCTTGATTTCAACATTCAATCAACAGGTGCGGCATTTCCAGGTGCTTAATTGATATAAAAAGGGGAGATGAAATACTCTCCCCATATTTTTTTGAAATTCGTATATTTATAGTTAAAGGTATTTTAAATTTGGAGAAATAAATGGCTGAATTACTTGATCCCACGGAAGTGTTTTTTACCCCGTTTGAGCCAAAGTTACAAAATCGTTTTATTATGTACATTGAAGGTGTGCCCGCTTACCTGGTAAAAGGTTCAGGCCGCCCAAATATAACTTTTAATCCGATTACTTTGGATCACATTAACATCAAACGTAAAGTAAAAGGTAAAGGTGAGTGGCAAGATATTACAATCAAATTGTATGATCCGATTGTGCCATCCGCTGCACAGGCAACAATGGAATGGGTACGTCTATCACACGAATCTGTAACAGGTCGTGATGGTTATTCTGACTTCTACAAGAAAGATATTACCCTTCATATTCTCGGTCCTGTTGGTGATAAGGTTGAAGAATGGACACTCAAAGGTGCTTTCATTACTGCAACTACATTCGGTGAAATGGATTGGGCAAACGATGCGTTTGTTGAGATTTCTCTCACACTCGCCTACGATTATGCTATACTACAATACTAATACATTTTGTATTGTTATATTAAGGATGAAATTAAAAATACGGGTATACTGATTTTTTCGGTATACCCATATTTATATTAGTAAATTAAAAAGTTTTATTACAAACAATGTTATAGGATTAGTTATGACAAAAATTCCAACAGGTTATGATGTACCGATCGATAACGGTACGTCTGATGCAGATTTAAAGGCACGATTAGTAGCCGAACACAAACAGACTAATATTAAAAAATCAAACTTTCCAACAGAAATCGTGCCATTGCCATCAAAAGGATTGGTTTATTCAGAAGGACATCCACTTGCAGATGGTTTTATTGAAATGAAATATATGACGGCAAGGGAAGAAGATATTTTAACTTCGCAGAATTTAATAAAACAAGGCGTAGTTTTAGATAAATTATTTGAGTCTTTGATTGTTACTCCAATAAATTACGGTGACTTATATGTAGGTGATAAAAATGCAATTATGGTTGCAGCCAGAGTTTTGGGTTATGGTAAAGAGTATACGGTAGAAATTGATGATCCATTCTCACCCGGCAACAAACAAAAACTAACAATAGATTTAACTCAAATTGAGCACAAGGAGGTCGATTATTCGCCATTTGAGAGCAGAGCAACCGAATTTGATTACACACTTCCAATTTCAAATAGAACTGTTACATTCAGACTTTTAACACATGATATTGAAAAACAAATCAAGAATGAATTGAAAACAATGAATAAAGCTCTTGTTAAAACTGGAATTGATAAGGAACTAACAACAAGACTCAAATATGTTATAGTTGCAGTTGATGGAGAACGTGGAAGAGCAACCGTTGATAATTTTGTTGATAACGAATTATTTGCATCTGATTCACGAGCATTGAGACAATTTATTAAAGAGTTTTCACCAGATTTAGATATGACTTTCACATTTGTCTCTGACATAACAGGTGAGGTAAAGGAGATGGATATACCGCTTGAGGTGTCATTTTTTTGGCCTAACACCTGAGTATAAAATAGGTTTACATGAAGAAATATTTTCTGTTTGTTATTATGGTAAAGGTGGTTTTACTTGGGGTGAAGTTTACGATTTACCAATACATTTAAGAAGATATTATCTTAAACAAATTCAAAAAGCGGTTGATGAAAAAAATAAAGCGGAACAAGCAGAAATTTCAAAGTCTCAATCAAAAGTTCCAAAATTTAGTAAACCGCCGGCAAGAAGATAAATTTGTGGTCTACATATTTATAGTATGTAGACCATTTTGTTTTTAATTTATCCGGAAGGTCATGGCATCGGAAAATGAAAAAAAATTAGAAGAACAGATACGCGTCATATCCGAAGAACGAAAAAAAATTGAAGCGGCTATTCTTGATTTAAAAAATAAGATTGAATCAACAGAACAAAAGTCTGTTGCTAATCTAGAAAAAATAATAAAACTGGAAACTTTGCGCCTTGATAGCGTAGAGAAAGAAGAAGAAATACGCAAAAAAATTGAAAAGATAGACAAAGATACTGAAAAAAGAACTGAATCTGCAAAAAAAGCACAAGATTATGCTACAAAGGGATTAGAGGGACAAGTAAATTTAGCAGATGATTACCTCCAAAAATTGTCTACCGGTCAAACTATTATGGATGATTTTGGTAAAACATCTTTCAAAACACAAGCCATATTATCAACACTTCCGGAAGAAGCAAGAAAAAATGCCGAAAACATAGGTTTGACTGTAAATGTTGCAGAGAAAATGGTTAAAACTCTTGAACGAGGTGGAATTGGTACTCGTGATCTTTCAACATATGGTGCAGACTTTAAAGATGAACTTGCAGAAACAGTAGATATTGCTTCAGATGTAGAAAGACTCGAAACTGCAATGCTAAAATCATCGGCTGATGCATTAAAAGGTAAGGCAACTATTGTTGATACAGATAAAACAAGAGAGGCAATTCTTGTAAGAATGTATGAGATAGAACATGGAAACAATAACCTAACAAGTGAAGGAAAAAAATTACAACTTGATTCACTTGCTATAATGTTAGATAAAGTTACTCAACTTGATGTTGCTAATGCAAAGATAAAAGAACAAAATGATAGTATGGCAACTTTGAATACGGCAAGTAGTAAAGTTGGTGATACAATGGGGGGATGGGTAAAAAAACTTCCAGGTGGAGATGCTATAACAAATGCGTTGGGTATAGATAAAGCGGCAAATAATGTAAACAAAAAAATGTCTACCGCATTTACTTCAGCATTAGGTGCTATAAAAGGTAAAAATAGTCCTGCCGAGGCATTTAAGGATGCAGGTTCCGCATTGGGTAGTATGATTTCAATGGCACCAAAATTGATGGCTGGGTTGGGTATAGGATTATTAACCGGTGCAGTTAATTTCTTAATAGGTGCATTTAGTGCAGTGGATGAAGAAGTAGCTGATATAGGTAAAGATTTTGGGTACACCAGAAAAGAAGCAGCGGCCTTACGAGATACATCAGTAGATATAGCCGGTGAAATGAAAGTTGTTGGAGTAAATTCAAAAGAAGTTGTTAAAAATATTGGTATGGTTTCCGATATGATGGGTGGATTAGATATTGGTGCTCAACTTGCCAGTGGAAATCCTGCAGCAAAACAACTTGTAAAAGATGCAACATTACTTACAGAAAAATTCCAAATGTCCAAAGAAGAAGTAGAATCTATGCACAGTCTTTCATCTATAACTGGTAAAAGTATGGGTGAACTTGCAGGAACTGCTGCTAAAATGGGTGGTGGATTGATGACAAGCAAACAGGCCATGAAAGCACTTGCTAGTGTTCCAAAAGAAGTTGCAGTTGCATTCAAAGGTATACCGTCTGCACTTGCAGCTGCTGCTCAAAAGGCAAAATTACTTGGTCACGATTTGAAAAAAGTTCAAGATATTGGTGATGGTATGCTCGATATTGAACAATCACTTGAAAAAGAAATGGAAGCCCGTGTATTGACTGGTAAAAATCTTCAATTGGACAAAGCACGTGAACTTGCATTGAATGGTGATATTGCTGGATTACAAGATGAATTGTTAAAACAAGCAGGTGGTCTTGAAGATTTCACAAAGATGAATCGTATTCAACAAAAGGCAATGGCAGATGCTATGGGTATGTCTGTTGAAGAAATGACTACTATGCTTACAAATGCAGATAAACTACAAAAATTGGGTGTGTCTCAACAAAGAATGGATGAATTACAAGCCAAAAACGCTGAAGAACTGAAAAAAATTGCAGGTGAAACGGCAGACGGTGCATTAAAGGCCGAAATAGAAAAAATGGCAAAAGAAAAAGAATCTGCTGCTATTAAAGAAAAAATGGCAAATATTGTTCAAAAACTACAAGAGAAACTATCAAAATTATTAACACCAATACTCGAAATGGTACACGGTATGTTGGATGCCGCTGATGCAGGTGGCGATTTTGATAATATAGTTGAATCTGTTTCTGGTGTAATAAAGGGTATTATTCCAATCGTTAAAACTCTTTTTGGTGCATTATCAACATTAATAGGACCTGTATCATCAGTTTTAGGTTTTTTTGGTGGTGTAGAGGATAAAACACAAAATATAACCGGTGGTATAACGGAAGCCGGTAAAGCTGCAGAATCAAGTGAAGCCGGTTTCGGTGGTATATTAAAATCAGTTACCTTGCTTGGCGGATTATTTGCTGGTAAAGCTGCTATCGGTAAAGGTCTTGATATGCTAAAGGAAAAGGCATCAGACTTTGGAAATATAGTTAAAGAAAAAATAGAAGATAAAATAAAAGATGCAGCAGGTGACATGGGTAAAAAACTATTAGGACTTGGTGGCAAAAAAGGTAAGGCACCAAAGACACCAAAAATGCCAGGTGGAAAAGCTGCTAAAGGTGGTGGTGGATTTTTAGACTCATTGGTAGAGGCATTTAATAAAATGGATGCTAAAAAAATGTTAATGGGTGCAGCTGCATTGTTGGTAGTCGCTGCAGCTCTTTGGGTAACTGCTAAAGCTGTTCAAGAATTTATGAAAGTAGATTGGGCTGCCATGGCAAAAGCCGGTGTTGCATTATTAGGTTTGGCTGGTGTTGCTTACCTGATAGGTAAAGTAAAAGAAGATATGATAAAAGGTGCAGCTGCTATGTTAATTCTTGGTGCCGCTCTTTATGTAATCGGTGCGGCATTACAATTATTTATGTCAATATCGTGGGAAGATATGGCAAAAGCCGGTGTTGCACTTTTAGCATTAGTTGGTGTTGCTGCTTTATTGGGTTCATTTGCTCCTGTATTTTTAGTTGGTGCGGGTGTATTGGCTGTTTTAGGATTGGCATTGATAGTCTTTGCAGGTGCTATGTGGGTATTAGGGAAGGCAATGAAAGAGGTTGTTCCTTTAATGCAAGTTGCATTTGAAGGTATAAACTCTATAATAACAACAATTGGTGATGCAATTGTTAAAATAATAGAAGCAGTTGCAGGTGGTATATCACAAGTTATTGATAAGTTGATGGGACTAACAACACTTGATGGGGATAACTTATTAAAAATTGCCGGTGGTATAACTGCTTTAGGTCTCGCTCTCGCTGGTTTTGGTGGTGGTTCCGGTGCAGGTGCTATTGCAGACGGTATAGGAAATGCAATCGGTGGACTATTAGGTGGTGAAAGTCCATTAAGTCAATTACAAACTATAATGAAAGACATTCAGCCAGAAAAATTATCTGGTATAGCTAAGGCAATTGTAGAACTTTCTGCTGCCATGACAATGCTTTCAAACACACTCCAAAATGTAAACTTTGATAAATTAGAAGAAGTAATGTCTGCTGTTGATAAAGCCAGTGGTGGAAGTAAAATAGGTTCGATTGTAAGTAGTATAGGTTCTTTGTTTGGTGGCGGTGGGGAAGAAAAGGGTGGCGCTTCCGCCTCTCCTGCAAAAGCCGGTGGAATATCAACAGTTGGACAAACAACCGAAGCAGTTGGAACAGCTGGTGCAGGTGGAGCAGCCGGTGCACCCGGTGCAGGTGGTGCAACTGCTGGTGGCGGTGGTGGGTTGGAACAAAAAATGGATCAACTTATATCAATTATATCTTCAATGGCAAGTACACCAACTATAATTCAGATTGGTGACAAAACGGTAGAGGAAATAAATGGAAAGGGTGATTTTAAGAAAACATATCAAATTGGTACAGATAATACATATGGTCGTTCTATGTAATAACATTTTCAACTATATCATATTTATATGAAATAATAGGAAAACTAATGTCTTTGTTAGATTTAAAGTCAGACTTATCAAAATATAGAGCTGAAACTTCCATAGAAGAAAAAGAAGGTCCACAAACATCCGTTGCAAAAAGTAGTAAAGGTTTTGCAACAAATCAACCTATTACCGATAGATTACTAACGTCTATACCAGAAATAAAAAAACCAAAGCAAACACCGATAGATGAAAGGCTAAAAAAATCAAAATTGGATGATATTGTACGCAAAGATTTTGATGACATGATGCTTAATTCCGTATCAGGATTATCTCCAAAAAATATAGATGTAGATACATATTCACTTGGTAGATCTACAATAGAAAATGTTACTTCAAAATTTGGAGAAATAAAACAAGAAGAAATTGTAAACAACTTAAATTCTTCAAATACATTGATAATAAAAACAGAAAGAGGAACGAATAACAATCAATCTGGTATAAATCCTGAAATATTTAAGCAAACAGTTGATAGAATACAACAAACACCAAATATATTAACCGATAATAATGAAGAAACAAATAACATTATTATTCCAGAAATAAAAATAGATGGTAAACCACTTACAATAAACAGAGAAAAACAATCGGTAGTAATAAATAAAAATTTATTTTCACCGATAAATAATGTTGTTAATCCAAACATTGCTTTAAATACGGTATTTAAACCATCAAATAAAGAAAATACAACACCGAATATAATAAAAGATACAATAAAGGAAGGTCTTGTTACTGATCCAAAAACAAAAGTATTCAGAATACAATCCGGAACAAATCATTTTACCGATGAAAGTGAATTAAATCCAAAAGGAAAAACAATAGAGTTTGTTTCAAATTCTATGCTTGAAAGTAGAAGACCAATACAAGAACCGGATTTGTTGAGATATAGTCGTGAAACTATACAAGATAAAGATAACAGTATCTATAATGTAGATGATGTAATCAAGACCAATCCATCTGGTAGAAATGAAAACCCAACAAAATCTTTATATTCATTCAATAACCCAACCGGTGTAAACAATTTTGATGATAGATTTTTTAGAGGATTTAGTATAAATCAAAAGTCTACGGATTTAGTTAATAAATTTAGTTCAATTTTTGGTTGGCCGGGTATTAAAAAAACTGCACCGTCTGTTGATTTTATTATAGATGAACATGCAAAGGGTTTCAAAACATTTGCACAACCAAGAGAAACTTTGTACAATACTGATACATCTGATTATTCATTTGTAACTGTCCGAAATGTAAACTTTTTTGATGTAACAAATCAACATACGAATGCTGGTTTTACTTTATTTGCAAGCGCATTGACATCAAATTACATTGATAATATATCACGATTTACATGGAAAGGCAAAAAACCTTTAGCACCTAATGTAAATTATTTTGATTTTAATAAAGAAAAAAGTAATGCAGGATTTCATACTTTTGCTCAAATATATGATACAAAATATATCAATCAATCTTCAATATATGATTGGGATGGAAAGAGAACAAAATCTCCAGAAGTAAATTTCTTTGATATAAATTCCACATATACAAAAAAAGGATTTCATAAATTAGCTGACATATATGATAGCAAATATGTGAGGGGTGCATCCATATTCGATTGGGATGGTAAAAGAAAAAATGCACCTGCTGTAAATTATTTTGATGTTGATTTAAAAAATGCAACAACAGGTTTTCATGTATTTGCACAAAAATACGATAGTAAATTTGTTAAAGATTCGTCAGAATTTGATTGGGATGGTATTGGGGTAAATGCACCTGCTATAAATTACTTTGACATAAATGGTCGATTTACTTCAACAGGTTTTCATACCTTTGCACAAATATATGATACAAAATATATTCCAGAAAGATCTAGATTTGATTGGAATGGTGAACGCAGAAAAGCACCTGCTGTAAATTATTTTGATTTAAGTAAAGATTTTACAACAACAGGTTTTCATACATTTGCTAGAAAATATGACTCAAAATATATTCCAGAAAGATCATTCTTTGATTGGGATGGAACACGTGATAAGGCACCTGCTGTAAATTATTTTGACTTGTATGCTGAAAATACAACAACAGGTTTCCATACATTTGCACAGTTATATGATACTAAATTTATAGAAGAAACATCTAGATTTGATTGGGATGGAAATAGAATAGACGCACCAACTGTAAATTATTTTGATGTTGCCGGAACAAATAGAACTACATCAGAATTTCCTAGCGGGTTTGTTCCAAAAACAACTGCTGGTTTTCATAAGTTTGCACAAATATATGATACAAAATATGTTCGTGGTTCTTCGATATATGATTGGGACGGTGACAAACAAGTTGCTCCTGCTGTAAATTATTTTGATGTTGCTGGAACTAGTAGAACTGCTACTGAACAAAATTCTTTGCTTGCTCAATTTAATGTCCCAAGATCATTTATTGCAAACACAATAGGCGGTTTTCACACATTCCCACAAAAGTATGATACAAAATACATTACAGAATCATCAGAATACAATTGGGATGGTTCGAGAGATAAAGCGCCAGTTGTTAATTATTTTGATATTGCTCAAACAAATAGAACTACATCAGAATTTACAAATGGGTTTATTTCATTTACCACCGCCGGTTTCCATAAGTTTGCTCAATTATATGATACAAAATATATTCGCAATTCTTCTCGATATGATTGGGATGGAAAACCTGATAGAAAGAATTTTACAAATCCAATTCCAGTAGATTATTTTGATAACCCAAATGCTAATGCTAGAAGATTTGGGACTCAATTTATCATAAATACCCCAAATGATTATCGTGATGGTATAATGACGGTTGGTATAAAAGATAAATTTATTGCAAAAACATTTGGTGGTTTCCATATATTTGCTCAATTATATGATTCAAAATATATTCCTGAAAGTTCTCGTTTTGATTGGGATGGTACAAAATATAAAGCACCTGCTGTTGATTATTTTGATACGGCAAAAACAAATAGAACAACATCAGAGTTAAATTCTATATTAATAAATCCAAATATACCAAGACAGTTTTATGCAACTACAACTGCTGGTTTCCATATTTTTGCACAAAAGTACGATACAAAATATATTAAATATGCATCATTGTATGATTGGGATGGTGTTCCTGATAAAACTAATTTTAGGAATCCTATTCCAGTTGATTACTTTGATACTCTTGAATCAAATAGAACAACATCAGAGGCAAACTCATTATTGGCTGCGTTCAATAGACCAAAAGATTTTATTGCAAAAACTACTGCAGGTTTTCATATATTTGCACAAAAGTATGATACCAAGTATATTAAAGATTCATCATTATATGATTGGGATGGTAGAGCAGATAGGACAAACTTTACAAATCCGATAGGCGTAGATTTTTTTGATGCATTTAGATCAATAAATCGTTATCGTGCAAGATTTAATGTTGGTGATAATAACTTTTTGGATAATCCTGGAACAACACAAAATTATGAGGCATACAATTTAAGATCGCCAATAGGAGGATTTTCTTTCTTAAAAACTATTGGTACAAAAGACGCATACATTAAAAAAACTTTGTCTGGTTTTGATATATTTGCAGAGCATTATATTTCAAAATATATTCCAGGAGCATCAAGATTTGATTGGGATGGTACAAGAGATAAAGCACCTGCTGTTGATTATTTTGATAGTGCTAGAGGACGTGACGCATTTATTAGATTTAATCTTGGTGGTGGGGATTATTTACGTGGGATACAAGTTATGGCTTCAAAATATCCCGCATTTACAACTGTTGGGGGAGTACAAAGAAGATTTGATTTTAAAATTGAGGGCGTAACATATGCAGGATTTCATACTTTCGCTCAAAAGTATGATACTCAATATATTATGAATACTGATCAATATGGTTGGGTTGGAAACGTTGATAGATTGACATTTAAAAATCCATTACCAGTTAATTTCTTTGATAATCCTTCTATGAGAATGGTTGAAGGATTAGGTTCATCATCGGATAATATAGATGGTAATTCAAAACCAGGAACAACAAATGCAACTCCTGTTGTTATCAATGGACAATTAAACAATAATTCTTCTCAAATTAATCCTGGTAGTATATTACATCAATTGGGAATGGTTGGAAATAAAGATCCATACATTCACAAAACAACTGCAGGTTTTCATATACTAGCAAAAATATATGACTCAAAATATGTTCCAGATTCATCTATATTTGATTATGATGGTACTAAATTAAATGCACCTGCTGTTAATTATTTTGATAAAAATAATTTGTTTACAAGAAGTGGATTTCATACTTTTGCATTAGGATTGGATTCAAAATACATTGAAGATTCTTCCTATTTTGATTGGAATGGAATACGTACAAATGCACCAGCAGTTACATTTTTTCCACAGATAGAACCAAAAACTGATCATGCTAGAAAGATTGTTTTATTTAGTATACAAAACTCACCAAATGTTCAGATAGGTCGTGCTGGAGTTAATCCTCCTGAATTATTTAGAAAAGAAGGTCTTGATCCAGGATTTAGAACATTTTTCATAAACAAGACTCAAACTGCATATTCACCGTATCTTTCAGAACTGTCTGTCCTTGCAACTGCTGATCCATATACTGATTTCTTTCCTGCACCAAATGGTTTCTCATATCCAACGGACTTTGATAAATCTGGAAGAGATCCTGGACGATTAGGAAATGCATCCGGTTTAGTTCAAGGTATAAGAGGGTTTGTGCCATTTTTGGGAACATTAAATAGACCTACATTTGATCAAAACGAGCAAAATTTACAAACTACAAGATTTTTACTTCGGTTAATGAATAGATTGGGCGTTGGTAATCAATACTATGATAGTACACTTGGATCAAAATACTCGTTTACAGATGCTAAACAAAAATATACAAGATTTTTTAGTTTCTTCTCTAATACTACAAAATCAATAAGACCAGGAAACACATACCCATTCAAACAAAGTGATGGATTTTTACCGTTTATGACATTATTTTATGGAACAAAATATCCAATAATAATGCCAACCATAGAAAATTATAGTGAAATTTTAAGAGCTAATAATGTTAATTCTGACCAAAGATTTGTAAGAGAGGCATTGGTATCACAAGTGGTTTATTCCGTTGCCCACGGACATAAGCAAGGAACATTGAGTACATTAGATAATGGATCTGAACAAGAATTTTTAAATACGTATTTACCAGATTCTTTGGGAAAACGTCCTTGGTCTAGTAAAATGGGTAATTTACTTTTTGCTACAATGGCAAATCAATACCCTCAATATACTTCTGATAAAACCAATAGATTTTATGGATATAGAAGACCAACTACTTATTTTACTGATTTGCAGGGTGATAATGCAAATTCACAAAAGTTTATAGGTGGTCCATATGAACAACAATTAAAAAATGGTTGGTGGGCACAACCGATTGATAATGATGAAGCTGCGTTAAAAAATATAACCAATGATGGTAGCGGTGGCCGATATGAAAATATTACAAATCAAATAGGTTTTTCAGTTCAAGATGATTCAAGTGCAAATCTTGTAAGAAGATATGGATTTCTTGGAAGATGGGCAATAAAATCTGGTGCTCTTGAAAAAGAATACAATAAATTTGATTTGCGTAAAGATTCTTACAATCCAGATTTAATATGGGATCAACCTTATTACACATCGAATATAGGTGCCAATTGGGGATGGGGTGTATTATCATGTGGTAGAAATAGTCCATCTACACTATTAGATAGAAGTCTTGCCGATTTACAGAGAATTGGTAAATGGATGACATCCGGTAAAGGTTTGTTGTGGATTGTAAAACAATTTGGTCTACAATTTATGAATCCATATATGGATTCATGGAATGAACCGTTTGATGTTTTTCAAACCCGTTCATCAACCGATAGTGGTCCAAATAGACAAACATATACTTTAGGAAATTCAGTATTGCCTGGATTTGGTGATGGATCTTCCAATCCGGATCAAGTAAGAAGTACCGATCCAAATATATTCATGCCTTCACCAACTATGTTGTATAATCCATTTTCTACTATAATAAGTGCAGTTGGTAAAGGAATAGGTCTTCATTGGCAAAGACATTGGGGATCAACTGGATTTGGTTTCAATGGTGTAATGCAACAACCTCCGAATTATAGAGAATTATTATTTACAACACAATATTCTGTTGCTGCAGGCCAAGGTGATCCGGTAAGTACAACTGATGCAAACAATAATCTTGCATATAGACCAACTTTGGGAAATATAACCGGTAATCCAAATCAAAGACAAAATGTTCCACAAGATTTAAATAGGGGATATGAGGCACAAACAACATATAGGAATAAAACTGGATTTATAGATCAAAATATTGCTGGTATAAATTATCTAAAAAGGTCTTTTCATAGAAGATTAAATGGCGATTGGATGATTCCTGCAGAAGAAAATCCAAATTGGAATGCTGTGCGTGCTGATCACGATTTAGATATGGATTCCTCCATATCTGGAAGACAAAGCGCGGGTAATCAACTCTCACAAGGAACTGCTGAGGCGCTTGATTATTTTGAAGAACCAACTAGACGAAATGCAATAACGCGTCAAAGAAGATACAATCGTTTAATTGGTTTGATGAAAGAATTATTGCCACAATCATTTGCACCTATTTTATTAAGAGCACCAAATGTTGAGACACAAGGATTTGATAATTCAATGGAATACGATGTTGCAGGTGGTGGATTTGATTTTAGTGACATCAGCACACAGTATTCTGGTCCAGCTCAATCTGCAAATACAACGGCAACATATACTAATCCTGGCAATCCAGTAACAGTACCACAGTCAGTTGATCCAATATCAGAATTGCGAGTAAAAAGTAGTAATTCACTGAAGTCCACACATAGACAGAGATTGACTGACGGAGAAATTATACGAATTTCATCTACTTTTGGAGGAGCTTCATCGTTTCTTGGGATTGGTGGAACTGTAATAAGTAAATCTCGTCATAAATTAATTGGTACTTATTCAACGCATGGTCCAGAATTAACACAAGATGGTATACTTGAAGGAAAACAAAGAGAAACATTTTTTGCAATAGATTTTTATTCAACATACAAAGATAGATTATTAAAAGTTCAAAATGCATTGAGATCAACGAGTACAGTTCCACAAAATGAATTGGGTGGCGATTTGTATGCAATTACAACTGGTTTAGCAACAAAGAATAAAGATAGATTAAACGGTATATTTGATGTGCATGGCATTTATGAGCCAAATGATCCCCAACATCCATTTCGGGGTGAAAATGTAACAATACAACCGATAACAACTAGAAAAATAAATGCAATGGATACATTTAATTTTCCTTATGAATCTTCTCAAAATAGATTAAGGAATACAACGGTTCAAGAAATAACATCAGGTAGAGGCAGTGCTAATACCACCATGGACACAATAAATGCGAATATAAATAATATAGCAATTGATAATGTTAAACATTTTAAAACATCTCCTTGGTATAGTAAAAATAGATTTGGATCAACAAGTCCTGCATCTTCAAGACCACCCATTCCCGCTACTAGAATTAATCCTGGTGTAAATTATTTCAATCCAAGTTGGACTCCAAATAGAAGTGAGAAATGGAACGATTTTAGATGGGATATTGATGACTTTGATGCAACAAATGTTGGTGCTGCATCACCAAGAAATACTACTGTATGGCCAACTGTTATGGCTTTTAAGTTTTCAACTCATCCTGCGGTAGTGGATTATGATCAAAATAACTTGGAGACAAAATTTGGTTTAGGAAAACACGGAGATCCTGGTTCAGACAGAGGAAATCCAAGAGTAACAAATATAATATATGAAAAAGTACAAACGGCTATAATGGGCCCATTGTTTACTCCTGCACTTGTTGCGGGCGCAACTGGTAGAGGAGTCGCTTTTAGAACATTTCCTGTTCCGATAGTGAAAGCCGCAGCTGCAGGTGCTCCACCATATCAATTTAGAGGCGATAGAATAAATATAATTGATTACAAGAGAGCTAATGTTGCTTTAAATCACGAACTTGTTTATGAAAAAGGGGCGTTTGATAATATAAACAATCCGGGTAAGGATGATTTGATAGAATTTTATTTTTCAAGTATTGTTTTAGATGGTCATAATTACTGTCCTGCAGAAGTAATTGTATTTCGAGCTATATTCGATAGTATAACTGACAATCACAAACCATCATGGTCTGCTGTAAAATATATGGGTAGAGGAGATCCACTCTATACTTACGATGGATATGAGAGAGATGTTAGTTTTAATTTCACCGTACATATTGGATCGCGCGATGAAGCGAAGGCATCTTGGCGTAAATTGAATTATTTAGCAGGATGGACAGCACCTGAATATACAAGTGCAGGTTTCATTCGTGCACCACTTTGCAGATTAAACATCGGTAATCTATTTAGAAAAATGCCAGGATACATCAGTAATTTGAGTTATACATTTGACAATGCGAATGGTACATGGGAAACCGCTCATTTGGAAGGAGATAGATATAATGTTGCAACTGATGCAAGTATTGTAGCTGAATCGGCTCCAGGTGCGCTTCAGTTACCAAAAACTATACAAGTTTCTGTTGGATTTGTACCAATTGGTGTATATCGTCCTGAAAGATATGGTGTATTCTATCCATTATATGATGATAGAATGGGTGGTGGATCTATCGAAACCGGTCTTATTCCAGATGCATCTATGGGCACTCCTAGAGTCAATTGGTTTAATCCATTTGATAATATAGCGATGCCAGGTCCTGCAGCAAATCCAACTGCAACAGCCACAAGTACTACAATTGCTGGTGGTGATCAAGATGCTATAGAATATATGGCAGTTGCTCCGGGCGAAGAAGGAGCTATTCCAGCTGCTGCTTTGACAGCAACGGGTGCACCATAAATTTTACCTTTTTTATATTTATAGATAGTTAATTATTGTTGTATCAATAGATGGATTTTAAATGGAAAATAGATATAGTATTTGCACTATTGTTACTGGATCTAAAAAAATAGATTCAAAGGGTGACACTCATAAAGTTAGCAGATTATCTTCAACATTTTATCCACTATTGGACACCGCAGGTGATAGTATCATATTATCACAACCGGGAGACAGACTTGATTTGTTAGCAAAAGAATACTACGGTGATGAAACTTTTTGGCATGTTATAGCAATTTCAAATAATTTAGGTAGAGGTACATTGAATATACCTGCTGGTATGATAATACGAATACCTAGATATGCAGAATATTCTGGTATCAGTGCATTGATTAGAGTATTTAACGAGGAGAGATAAAAAATGCCAGTATCAGGTGCAAGAGGTGGATATGAAAGCCCGTTTTATAGACAAGTTGATGGATATGTTAGTGCAGAATTAAACACAAGAGGTTTATTTCATGGTCAAAGAGTTAGAGGAGCCAGGGCACCTGCTCGTGGTACTGGAGGTGGTGATGCCGCTAGAAACTTAAATTGGTCATATGGAAAAAAACCTTGGTGTAGAATAGCATCAACTAGAACTACCATAGTTTTAGGAACAGCTGGATCTACTGTCATGAGCGATAGGGGTGGTAATCTTACTATGTACAGTGCTGCTAGAAATGTTCCAAATATGCCATTGTTACAAAGTTTGGATATAAGCAATGAAGGTACTATGGGATCGTTATTGAAGGGCAAGTTTACGTTTACAATATATCCAAGAATAACCACAAACGGTTTTCAAATAGATGCAATTGAAAACGCATTTTTTACACCCGGTGCTGAAGTAAATATTGCTTGGGGATGGAGTGTACATGCAAGTAATTCTAGAGCATGTAGGGGAAAGTTTACCGGAATAATATACAACTTTAATTGGAGTGTAAATCCAGATTTGTCAATAACCGCAGAATGTTCTGTTGTATCTGCCGCTACTATTGCATCTGGTATGTCTGGTGATGTAAACACAGGAATAGATCCTGCTGCACCAGATGTTACTGTTGGAACTAATCCTTTGCCGGGTCCAAATATTGCAACTGTTATAGATAAAGACATGGCAGATCCTGCTAGTGGTTTTGCTGCAACATTTACACAGGCACAAATGACGGCTGCATATATTGGCTATGCAGTCACAAATATGAAAATGTTAGAATATTGGGCGATAGGATTGCCATTTCAAGAGATAGAGCCGGAAGCTACTGGTAATACTGATCCTGTTGTTAAAACACAAGGATCTGCTCAAATTGTTTCGGCTGCTCCACCTACACAACCAATTCCAAAACCATTTTATTATGTAAAGTATCAATCAATTGTTGGGTTTATCAATAAAGCAATAAATCAATTAGAAACTGGTGCAGCTGGAACGCCTGCTGGTACAGCTCATACAATGGGTAGATTATTTACTGTACAAGTTTTTGGTAATTTTACTGCATGGAGTGATCAAATTAAATCTGCATTTCCCTTGGATATATTTTTTCCAGATGATATTATGGGACAATACGGTGGATCTTCACCTTTTACAGCTGGAACAGCTCCGTTGAGATGGTCTACTGGACCGGCAACAATTGCTCCACCAGGAGTATTGGGTGGAAATAATATAGCTATTGGGGAAATATTAATTGGAACAGATTTTATTAAAAAAACATATAAAGAATTTGTTGCAGAAAATGCTGCAAATATAAGTCATAAAAACTTAACGAGTTTTTTTGAAACAATATCAAAAAGAATAAATTATGCATCTGGTGACGTATATCAAATAACACCTGTTTTATATGAAGATGAAGATTTATCGAATGCCGGCGCAGCTGGTGGAGGAACAGCAGCACCTGTTCGTGCTATATTGAGTATAGAAGATACTAATTTGCCAAGAGAAATAATAAACGCTATTGCGCCTTTTGATTTTAGACCAGATATTTACCGTGCTATAATACGAAATGCATCTATAACATGTAAACCACCAGCAGCATCTGCAGCGGCAGCTTACACTGCTGCTCGTGGACAAAGCAGAGGAGCAAATCAAGCAACTAACTCTGATGTCAAAATGACACCAACAACTGGTGGAACAGGAAATGCGCCACAAATGATTGCGAATGCAAACAAAGCATTATTAGATTTACAGGCAAAATATGCAGCGGCATTAACAGATGGTTTTAATAATGCGTGGGGTGAGCAAGTTCGTGGGTTGATAACGGCATGGAAAAAAACTTTAGCGGCATCAACAGGAATGGGTGGTGCAAACGGAAATGGTCATTGGATGAATAAAGCCGTATATCCAATAGATTTGTCATTAACAATAGATGGTGTTATGGGATTTAAGTTCGGTGATACAATAAGATGTTTTGCAATACCATCGAGATATAATCTAGCTCCTTGGAATGTTACATTCACCGTTACAAAAGTTAGTCACAAAATAGATGCAGGTGCTTGGACAACAACACTAAATACAAAAGCAAGAGTAAGTATGGGTGGATAAATGGCATTTAGATCAAGAACATATTATCACCCAAGTCAAGTAGAAAATAATCTTTTCACAAATGGAAAAGAGTGGATGTCTATTGATAATTGGAAAGAGTATATTGGACCATATCATAAATATGTTACCGGAGAAACTTATTCGGAGTCTGAATGGGATCCAAGAAAATCATTTAGACTTGTTAAATATAAGGATCGTGGACCATCATACTTCAAATATGTTGAACAAAAACAATATACAAAAAATCCAGATGGAACAAGAAAGATTAAAGTAAATCCTTTCGCTAAATTTGAATTATACACAAAGCCAATACCCATTATTAGAATACCAACGGAAAGTGAATTAAATGACGGTAAAATGATAAGACATTTTGCTTACAAAAGAAATGAACCACAAATTTTTTTCGTTGAAATATCCCCAAATCAAACAATAGATTATTATAGAGATCATGCTGGTATAAATAAATACTTGTATGAATTGATAGATGTTCCTTGGAAGATAAACGGTCCGGAATATGATGTATTGGATGCCAACGGTTATTTGGTAAATCCAGGCGTTGTTGATACAAATAATAGAATTATTTTGCGCATTACAAAAAAAGTTAGTATATTTGATAGTATAATAAAAGATCCAAGACAATTTACAATTTATGATACTACACTAAAATTAGTCTAACTTATGTTCCAAGAAAAACCTTCGGTTTGCATTCCAATCATAAGCAATGCAAACAAACACCAATCTGCAGTTGGCATTATCGGTATGTATTTTTTATTTACCGATGGTGAAGAACATTACATAAACTTTACACATCCAGATGAAGTAGATACAGACATTCATTTGAATGAAATAAAATTGCATCCAAAAACACTTGTATTGAATAAGAAGGCATTAGTCTATAACGGTTTTAATGATGGTATCGATCTAAATTCATATCTACATTATTATACATCAGACAGTATCAATCCAAAAGAATTTTATCCGAAGGGTATGGAAACGCTTGTCAATAAATTTTACAAAATAGAAGATTTAGGCCATGTAATACCACTTTCAAAACAATTAGAATGGGCAAGAAAGATTGCAAAATATGTTATGAAGATTTATGAAGATAATCCAATTGAACAGAAATGTATAGATTACTGCAATGACTTTATCACAGTATTGCATGAAATAGAGAGAAATGATATTCTTGTTGGTGATGAATGGAAGAAACAAAACTATATGTGGTATACTGCAACTGGTAGACCAAGTAACGCTTGGGATGGTTTTAATTTCTCCGCAATGAATAAGAAAAACGGTAGTAGAGATAAAATCCGTTCAAGGTTTGACGATGGCAAAATAGTTCAGTTTGATTATGATGCATTTCATATTAAACTACTTGCTAAGATATTGGATTATCAATTCCAAAGTCATCCGTATGAACAAATAAAAGATGAATTAGGAATTGACATGGACTATGAACAATTCAAAGGAAAAGTTTTTCAGAACATATATGGAACTATAACTCCAGAGTTTATAGAACATCCTTTCTTTACAACTGTTCAAGCAATGATTGATGAACTGTATTCGGTATATGAAACCGATGGTATAGTTAAGTCTTGGTTTTACGAAAAGAATTTCAGAGATATTCAAGATGCAACTCCCAATAAAGTATTCAATTATGTTCTTCAATCATTGGAAACCGAATACAATGTTCGTAAGATAAAAAGTATTTTACCGCATATACAAAATAAGAAGTCGGTGTTTATGATGTATCTGTATGATGCTTTTGTTTTTGATATTCATCCAGATGAAATGGATTTAATTGATGTTTTACAGTCTGCATTTGAGACAGATAATATGTCAGTAAAAATTTACACGGGAGACAATTTTGGTAGTATTCTACAAATTTAAGATGATATTTATATTGAGTAGATATTTGAAAATATGAGAGAGAAATATTGAAGACACAATTAGTATGTACATTTACGAGAAAACATAGCGTAGAAGAAACGATAGATACAATTAAAGAAAATTTTTCTATATTGAATAATAAAGTATTTTTATTTAAGTCTTTGGAAACAAGAGAAGATTCTTTATTGTCATACAATGTCATAATGGACAGTTACAAAAAATTCCTTCCAAATTCAATAATGGTTCACCAAAAACGTGAAACTAATACCATATACACTATAAATGCATTAAATGAACTAATTATGAACCTGAACAACGGTATATTGGATAAAACATATCCGATAGAATGGGAAAGGTATCGTAATTGCGCACTATTAAAAAACAAAGATGGATTTCGTGTAGTAAAGATATTTTTGGTAAAAGTCTATAATTGGTGATATTTATATGTATATTTTTATGTGTAATAATTTAAGTTAATTCAATGAAACTAAAAACACTAATAGACGAAATAACAAACAGAGTTATTGAAGAATTAAAAGTAAAATCTATTTCCGAAGGAAGTGGGTTTGATACTATCTATGATGAATTAAAAAAAATATTAGAAAAGATAAGCATACTTCCAGACAATGCCATTGATGCAAGTATGTACAAAGAACATGAAATAGTTGATGCTTTGAAAAAAATTGGTTTTGAATATAAAAAACCAATCTCTGGAAAGTTACATTTTTTTAATAAAAAGACAAGTGTTAGTTTGTATCTTATACAAAACAGATTGAATATAACATTAATGCCATAGGTAAATAAAATGAAATCAAAAAAAGTAGTAAATGAATCAATAACAGTATCAGCAATTAGTCCAATGAGTTTCATTGTTCTAATAGATGTTGCTAATATAATACAAAGAAATAAAAATCTATTACAATTTATTTTTCCAAATGAGAATACAAATACTATTCGTTCTTGGTTTAATAAGTTTGCAGATTCACAAGAATATAAAGACACTTCTGAAAAATTACAATCAATCGGATCTAGATTTTCAGGAATTCCAACATTAAAGGTGTTGTACAAATCTCTTGATACATTAAAATCTGCTGCGTATACTGAAAGTGAAAAGGATGCACATGAAGCTGATATACGAAAGATAATAGAAAAAATTGGATTATTTATTAAAAAAAGATTGACAGATGAAGATTTTGAAGTGTTAGAGATTGTTTTATCCAAATTAAATTCTGTTGCTGAAAATTTATCTAAAAAAATAGATACGCAAATAGAATCAATGATGAGCAAAGAACAAAAAACGGAAATAAAAGTAAGTGAAAGATTAAAAAATAAACTTCGTAAGAAGATAAAAGAAATAGTAAGAACTCATTTGCTATCAAATAATGTAAGATAAAAATGTTTAAATAATTTGAGATTTATTATGAAAAGTTTATTAAAAGGTTTAGTCAAAGAGGTTAAGACAAAACTAAATGAAGATGAGGCACAAGAAGAATTGAAAAAAATTCTAAAAAAGGATTATGTATCATTTGTAAAAGAATTGGGAGATAACATAAAGGATCCTAAATTTGTTGATGCCATAAAATCTTTATCGTCAGATGCTCCAGTTAAAACATCCGGATTATCACCTGCGTGCACGGATCTACAGCCAACACAAAATGAAGTTGTTATGGATAAATCATTGAGTTTTCCATTGAAGGATCCTGCAAGTGCAGAGGCCTACTTGAAAGGTGGTGTAGTTGCACCTGCTGGGAAATCAATTGTAACAGGTGGCGGTGGTAAATTTGTTATTGACGGACATCATCGTTGGTCACAAGTATTCTGTCTTAATCCTGATGCAAAGATAAAGGCAGTTGATTTAACGGATATTAAAAAACCACTCGAAGCACTTAAAGCCACTCAAATTGGTATTGCTGCTCAAACTGGAACAGTTCCAACTGCAGCCGGTGGTGGTGTAAATCTGTTTCAAGTTGGTGAGAGTGAATTGAAAAAATATGTTATTGATAATATAAAAGAGCCAGTAGTTGAAGTATTTAAGAAATATGGTAAAGGCGATACACCAGAAGCGATTGCGGACTATATTTGGGGTAATGTACAGACATTAAAAACAAAAAGTCCACCAGTTGCAGGTGCTCCAAAGCGTGATGTTATGCCTCAAACAGATGATGCACCAGCTTGGGTTGATAACACATTCAATGTGGAAAAAATACCAGAAACGGTTGTTCGTAGATTAAAGGAACTTATGAAATACAATAAATGATAAAATGGGAAATCTTCGGATTTCCCATATTTATTTATAGAATAAAATAAAAATTGCTTGCTTATTAAACATTAAATTCATATATTAGTATTGTTCTATTAGACATAACATTCTTTTAGTAACGATTAAACATTATTTATTACACATTTGGAGAAACATCATGGCTATTAACCTAGATGCAATCAAGAGTCGTTTGAACTCTCTAAAAAACACAAACAATCGCACATCTAACATTTGGAAACCCGATCCGGGTGAAACCCAAATCAGAATTGTTCCCTACATTCACAACAGAGAAAATCCGTTTATCGAATTGTATTTCCATTACAATTTGGGTAAGAGGTCTATTCTTTCTCCTGCATCATTTGGTCGTCCTGATCCAGTGGTTGAGTTTGCAGAAAAACTTAAACAAACTGGTGACAAGGAAGATTGGGTAATGGGTAGAAAATTGGAACCTAAAATGCGTATCTATGTTCCTGTTATTGTTCGTGGTCAAGAAAATGAAGGTGTGAAGTTTTGGGGATTTGGTAAACAAATCTATGAAGAACTGCTTGCTTTCTTTGTTGATCCTGATTACGGTGATTTGTCTGATCCAAAATCTGGTCGTGACATTGTTGTTACCGTTAAGTCACCAGAAGAAGCTGGTAAAACTTATGCAGAAACAAGTATTCGTGTTAAACCAAAAGAAACACCCATTACAGAAAGTGCAGACGTTCTTGAAAAGATTAAGTCACAACCACAAATTACAGAATTGTATCCAGAACCATCTTATGATGATTTGAAGATTCAATTGCAAACTTGGATGGGTGCTTCTTCACAAGAAGAAGAATCAAAGGACCTTAATTACAAACAAGAAAAGAGTGAGAAGCCATCTACATCTGCTGAAGATGTCGGTGTTACATTTGATGATTTATTTTAATAAGGGTGAGTTATGGCAAAATCAAAGAGTGATCTTTCCGATGAACTCGGTGGGCTCATTGCCGAAACTATAAACAAACAATTCAAAACTCAAAACATTAAGACCGCTTACTTTCTTGAAGGTGATAGTGATGCACCTACGATAGTAAAAGAATGGGTAGGAACTGGCTCAACCATGTTGGATTTGGCCATTTCCAATCGTAAGTATGGTGGTTTTCCTGTTGGTCGTGTATCTGAAATAACAGGTCTCGAACAATCTGGTAAATCTCTATTGGCAGCCCATGCACTTCTTAACACACAAAAGAAAGGTGGTCTTGCTGTTTATATTGATACCGAGAATGCAATATCAACTGAATATCTAACCGCAATCGGTTTGAACTTAAAAGATATGTTATACATTCCATTGGAAACAGTAGAAGATATTTTTGAAACAGTTGATGTTATCATTGATAAGGTTCGTTCATCCGATAAAGATAGATTGGTAACGATAGTAGTTGATTCGATAGCCGGTGCATCCACTAAAACAGAAATGGCTGCAGACTTTGATAAGGATGGTTATGCTACGGCAAAGGCACTTATCATTTCAAAGGCAATGAGAAAGATTACAAATCTTATTGGTAGAGAGCGTATTTGTTTGATTATTACAAATCAACTTCGTCAGAAATTAAATGCCCCAGCATTTTCTGATCCTTGGACAACACCGGGTGGTAAAGGTATTCCTTTCCATGCTTCTGTTCGTCTTCGTCTTTCTTCAATCGGTGCCATAAAAGCAAAGAGAGAAGGTCGTGATGAAATTGTTGGTTCAAGAATTAAGGCGAAATTGGTAAAGAACAGAGTAGGTCCTCCGCTGCGTGAATGTGAATATGAAGTTTATTTTGATAGTGGTATAGATGATTATTCATCATGGCTAACTGTGATGAAAGAACACAATCTTGTTTCTCAATCTGGTGCATGGTATTCATGGACAGACAAAAGAACCGGAGAAGTCATTAAGTTTCAATCAAAGGAATTTGTTGAAAAGATTATGAGTAATCCCCAATTGTATGATATAGTTTATGATGAAATCGCTGAGAAAGTAATTATGAAATATAAGAAACTGGATGAGGCACGCATAGATGACGTAACACTTTCCGATGAACCATTATTACAAGATGAAGTATGAACCGTAAATATCAAAGACTTTTACAAGAAATAGAAACAGAAAAACAAGAACAAGAAAACCTACATCGTGATAGTAAGGTTTTGATTGTAGATGGGATGAACCTTTTTATACGCACATTTTCTGCCATCCCAACCCTAAACGAAGATGGCATTCATGTTGGTGGATTATCTGGTTTCTTGAAGTCTCTTGGAGCAACAATCCGTATGGTTAATCCCACGCGGGTTGTTGTAGTCTTTGATGGTAAGGGTGGTTCACAAAGAAGAAAAGAAATTTATTCAAACTATAAGGAAGGTAGGGCAATCAAGTCACGGTTAAACCGTGTAGTTGGGTTTGAAGATATTGAAGATGAACAATCCTCAATTAAGTATCAACTGTTTCGTGTTTTTTCATACCTACAAAATTTGCCACTAACAATAATCTCCATTGATAAAATAGAAGCAGATGATGTGATTGCCTACCTTTCTTCTTATTTCAAAGAAAAATGTGTAATACTTTCCAATGACCGAGACTTTTTACAATTGGTTTCGGACAGAGTTAGTGTTTATCTGCCAACCAAAAAGAAGATGTATACACCTCAAAATTTATTGGAAGAAACTGGTATATGGTGTGAGAATTATATCATATACAAATCTTTACTTGGCGATAAGAGTGATAATGTAGTTGGCATTCGTGGTCTCGGTGACAAAACGATATTAAAATTATTTCCAGAATTATCAGAAAAAAGAAAAATAAATTTGGAAATGTTCGTAGAAATTTGTAAATTACATGATAATAAATCCAAAGCAATTCAAGAATTAAAGAACAACCTAAATGTATTGCAAACCAATCATAGAATAATGCAATTAAGTGATGTTGAAATTTCACAAAGCACCAAATCAACATTAAGACATTTAGTTGATGGTGAAATTGACGGTATAAATAAAGTTGAACTGAATAAACTATTTGTAGAAGATAAACTACAAAATGTTTTATTGAATTGGGATGTATGGGTTCAAAATAATTTTACAACATTAAATTCCATTAGGAACAAATATGCAGGATAATTTATCCCAATATGGTCATACCTTTCAGACAAAAGTAGTCACTTCATTATTAAACGATAGAGCATTTTTACAACAAGTTTCAGATATTATCGAACCAAATTATTTTGAGTCTCAAGCAAATAGTTGGGTTGTTGAAAAGATAATGTCCTATTATGAGAAGTATAAAACTGCACCAACTGCTGAAGTTTTCAAGTCTGAATTGATTACCGTTGAAGATAAAGTTTTGAAGAGCACTATTGCAGATGCTCTGAAAGAAAGTGCAAAGTATAAAGATAGTTCTGATGCAGAATATGTTAAATCAACTACTCTTGAATTTTGTAAAAATCAAAAGATGAAAGTTGCAATTATTGAGTCGGTTGATTTGCTTAAGAGTGGTAAGTATGACCTTATCAAAAAGAAAGTTGATAATGCACTCAAAGCCGGAACTGACAAAGATATTGGACATGAATATCTTGTAGATATTATTGCTCGTTATGAAGAAGGTGCAAGAAGTTGTGTATCTACTGGTTGGAATGTAGTTGATGATATTACAAACGGTGGATTGGCTGCTGGTGAGTTGGGTGTTATCATTGCTCCTGCCGGTGGCGGTAAGTCTTGGGGATTGGTAAGTATCGCCGCTCAAGCAGTTAAGGCCGGTAAGAGAGTTGTTTATTATACACTTGAACTCAATCAGTTTTATGTTGCAAGAAGATTTGATGCTTACTTTACAAAGATTGCATTTCAAAATCTTAACGAAGAATATGCACAAGAGAAAATCCGTGATACAATGGAAACTATCAAAGGTGACTTGATTGTAAAGTATTATCCAACCAAAACTGCAAGTATCACAACAATTACATCACACATTGAGAAGTGTATAAGTCAAGGCAAACCACCAGATTTGGTTATCGTTGATTATGCAGACTTGATAAGACCATCAAAAGCCGGTGATAAGAGATTGGAACTAAATGATATTTATGAAGACTTGCGTGGTGTTGGTGGAACTTATGGAATACCTATTTGGACTGCATCACAAGCAAATCGTTCTGCTCTCGAAGATGATGTGATTGAAGGCGGTAAGGTTTCAGAATCATATAACAAAATTATGATTGCAGATTTTATTATGTCACTATCGAGAAAACTAAATGATAAAGTCGGTGGAACAGGCAGATGGCACATTATTAAAAATCGTTTTGGTCCAGATGGTATGACATTCCCAAGTAAAATAAATACAATGACTGGCCACATTGAAATATACGAACCAAGTTCTGACATGGGACAGAGTGTTCAAACATCAATGAAAGGTGATGTTAATGTTAAGAAAGCTCTTTCACAAAAGTTCAAAGAATTAGAAGGTTTTTAATATGGCATATTTAAACTCGGCGGTACCAGTTATTGAGGCATATGTTAGAGGGAATTTTCTTCGTGACCAAAAAGACTCATTTGATAAAAAATTTCCATGTTTTATATTTGGTGTTGCAACTATTCCAGGACAAGCACCACTATTTCATTTTGTTATGGAAGATGGTGGTATCTGGTGGAGAATGCCTATCCATGCATTCTGTTGGAAAGAAGATGCACCGGAACAAGAATTAGATGAATTAGTTTTGTGGGACTCGTTTTCGTATCATGTTTCTGTAACACAATTTCCTTATTTAAAAAATAAAGTAATGAAATTTGTTTCTCGCCGTAGAAAAGAATATAGTGGTAGATATTTATTTACACTTGATTGGGCTGCAAGTACAGACTCAGGTGACACGGATTATCTTTTTTCTGAATATCCTTCACAACATAAATGTGGTCATTTAATAATGATGGATAATGGTAATTTTGGAATACAACCAAACAACAGATTGAGATTACATGATCCTTCATTTACCGTAAAGAAAGATATTGTAATTGAAAGAATGTATAATAGGACACTTTGGACTGCAGAGAGAAATGCTAGGTGGGTAACACCCGATACAGAAAACATGAATTATGACCATACCGATTTGGATGCCGGTGAATCAAATGAAGAACGTTCAAAAATATACAATGAGAAATTGAATGAAGATCCGATACAGTCACCAAAACGGAATGTTCATAGATGATGAAAAGTCTGTTTCATTTTTATGTGAAGTGTTTGCTAAACCGATAAATGAAACTGAAAGCTATATGTTTGAACATGGTTGGATTCCAACGATAAACAATGAATGGTATCAAAGCAAATCATCGCGTGTAAAAATTTTACCAATATCAACTCGTAAAAAAAATAAACTGAATAAAATGCAAATATCAAAAAAAGGCGATTATAGAAAGATATTTGAAAATACCAAACACTATTATTCAGATAGTTGTCAATTTTATTTACAAACAGTTTTATCATTTGATTATGAAATATATTATTTCAATTCGGAAGTATTTTGTGTTTTGAATTGGTTTGGCAATATACCATTTTTTTCTGCAGTTTTTGGTGGTAAGCTGAAGAGAAATGGTATAACACCTATTACTTGTTATTATTTTATAGATAAATTATTAAACAGTTCTTATCCTTATTTGTATATCGGAGAATGGTATAAACAATTCGATTACAAAATAAATTATCCAAATTTTGAATGGTGGGATGGGGAAAACTGGATTAAAAAATAATTTAGAAAAACCCACTTTTTTTATCCAAAACCATATACTTATTCGTGTATGGTATTGATTTATACCTAAAAAATACCGTTTTCAATAAAAAAATCAATGGAGAAATAAATGGACATCAGCAATCGCATCTTGTCTGAGATCACAGTTTACATGAAGTATGCTCGTTTCATTCCCGAAAAAAATCGTAGGGAAACTTGGGAAGAATTGGTGACACGAAATAAAAAAATGCACCAAAGAAAATATCCAAAATTAAAAGATGAAATTGAAAATGTCTATAAAATGGTATATGATAAGAAAGTATTACCATCAATGCGTTCATTGCAATTCGGTGGTAAACCAATTGAAATTTCTCCTAATAGAGTTTACAACTGTGCATATCTTCCAATAGATGACTGGCGTGCATTTGGTGAAATAATGTTTCTTCTTCTTGGTGGAACAGGTGTTGGTTATTCCGTTCAGAAGCATCATGTAGAAAGTTTGCCACCAATTCACAGACCTAAATCAAAAGAAAGAAGATTTCTTATTGGTGACTCGATTGAAGGATGGGCAGATGCAATTAAAGCCGTAATAAAGTCTTATTTCACCGGTGGTTCATCTATTCGTTTTGATTATTCCGATATTCGTCATAAGGGTGCTCGTCTTATTACAAGTGGTGGTAAGGCACCCGGTCCAGAACCACTTCGCATTTGTATTGAAAAGATTAGGGCAATACTTGAACTTAAAAATGACGGTGAACAATTATCACCCATTGAAGTTCACGATATTGTTTGTCATATTGCAGATGCAGTTCTTGCGGGTGGTATTCGCCGTGCTGCTCTTATTTCTCTTTTTTCTGCAGATGATGACGATATGATTTCATGTAAGTTTGGAAATTGGTGGGAACTTAATCCACAAAGAGGCAGAGCTAATAATTCGGCAGTTCTTCTTCGTAGTAAGGTAACAGAAGAATTTTTCAAATCACTTTGGAAGAAAATAGAATTATCAAATGCAGGTGAGCCGGGTATTTATCTTTCCAACGATAAAGATTGGGGAACAAATCCTTGTTGTGAGATTGCACTTCGCCCATTCCAATTTTGTAACTTGTGTGAAGTAAATGTTTCCGATGTTGAAAGTCAAGAGGATTTGGAGGATAGAGTTCGTGCCGCTTCTTTCATCGGAACATTGCAGGCAGGTTATACGGATTTTCATTATCTTCGCCCAATATGGCAAAGAACAACTGAAAAGGATGCACTTCTCGGTGTTGGTATGACAGGTATCGGTTCTGGTAAAGTTCAAAAGTTGGATTTGAAAGCTGCTGCTAAGGCATCAAGAGAAGAAAACGAAAGAGTTGCGGAACTTATCGGTATCAATAAATCCGCAAGAACAACAACGATTAAACCTGCTGGAACATCATCATTGACATTGGGTTGTTCATCAGGCATTCATGCATGGCATAATGACTATTATCTACGCCGTGTTCGTGTTGGTAAGAATGAGGCAATTTATACTTATCTCACAATCAATCATCCCGAATTGGTAGAAGATGAATACTTCCGCCCACATGATACTGCTGTAATTGGTGTTCCACAAAAGTCACCAGAGGGTTCAATACTTCGTAGTGAAAGTCCATTACAATTATTGGAAAGAGTAAAATGGTTCAATCAGAATTGGATTAAGCCAGGTCATAGAACAGGTATGAACACACATAATATATCTGCAACAGTATCTATCCGCGAACACGAATGGGATGCCGTTGGTAATTGGATGTGGGAAAATAAAGAACACTTCAATGGTCTTTCAGTATTGCCTTATGACGGTGGAACATACATACAGGCACCTTTTGAAGATATTGATGAAGAAAAGTATAATAAGTTAATGGAAACTCTGCACGATGTTGATTTAAGTAATGTTGTTGAGTTGGAAGACAATACAGATTTGACTGGCGAATTGGCTTGTGCTGGTGGTGCCTGTGAAATAAAATAAATAATAATGTTATAGTTCTTTGGGAATAAGGAGAAAAGTTATGGATATAACTTCATTTTGGTTGGGTGTATGTGCAGTTACAGTCTTAACGGCAGTTACGGTTGTAGTTGTGGGTATGTTCAAAATTAGTAGATTAAACAAAGAACTAAATAATTTAGAGAGGTTAGTTGATACAGTAGTTAATCAATTGGATCAACGAATTACATCAACAGATGATTATTTTAGACGAATGATTGATTCCAGAGTTGATAGCTTGAGTTCGGTTATTGAAAAAGAACATCGGTTCATCCACGAAAGAATTGATAAATCACAACAAGAAGTTGTTGGTGAAATAAAATTCGTGCATGAAAGAATTGATGGTTTGGGTAAAGTAAAATAAAAATAAAGTATAATTATTATTAAACACATTATCCAAAGAACTATAACACATATTTTTGATATAACATGATTAAATTAAAGAAATTATTGACAGAGGGTGGGAATATGTTTCCCGATGCCGTGGCGATTAAACAAAATGAAGTGGCGGCAACTGTCTCAAAAATTGAGACAGTTGTTTTGAAACCACTCGGTCTTATCGGTTTTGGAACAGATTGTTTCATACTCGGTAGTGCAGGAAAGAAACCTGATGTTCAATTATCAGGTGACTTGGACATTGGTATTTCAATGGATCAATTGGCATCCGCCAATGGTTTGAAATTAAGTGATGTATTGGATTGGTTGATAAAGGAATTGGAAAAGATGGGTTATGATGCAAAGCCACTTCGTGGGTTCTCACAAGTTTCTATTCCGTTTCCAATAGTCGGCAGAGTTACGGAAGAACCTGTGCAAGTTGATTTCATGTTATCAAATAATGTTAATTGGACACAATTTGTTTATTCATCACCGGATTATTCAAAGGGTGAGTCAAAATATAAACAAGCATATAGAAACTTTTTATTGGCTGCAGTTGTTTCTGCGGTTGATTACAAAGTATTAAAGAAAACCGATAAGGATGTTCCGATTGAAGTTGAGAAGTATGTTATGAGACATGACAAAGGAATTTATAGATTAGCAAAAAGTTATGCCGGTAAAGGTGGTAGTATTATCAAAGCCGGTAAAACTATTGCAGGTAGTGAAAGTTTTGTAACACAAACACCGGAAGAAATGATACATTTCTTTTTGGGAGATCAGTATACTATCGCTGATGCTGCATCATTTGAAAAATTATATGATGTTGTATTTAACAAACAAAGTAAAGTTTCAGGAATGCGAGACACAATTCGCAAGTTTTTTATACAAAGTATAACCAATGCAAAATTACCGATACCGGAGATAATGTAGGTTATATTATACACAGGAGGTTTTATGGCCAAGCAAGAAATCTATGCCCAACTAACAAACTTATTCAATGAGTTTACAGTTGCACATAATTCAACAAAAAAGAAAGATGCTGCTATTGCTCGTAAGGCGGCAAGTGCAATTAAGAAATTGATTACACCGTATAATCAAGCATCTGTTGCCGAAGCAAAAGCTGCTAAATTATCTAATTAACTTTTTTATTTTTAATTTTTCGAGGTTATTATGGTAACGATAAATTCTATTCTTCGTAGAGACAATTTATGGGATGACGTTGTAAATCAGTTGTCCAAAACACATCTTGATTTACCTCGTTTTAATACTCGAACATTAGTTCAAGACGCGGATGGAGTTCGTAACATTTATGCAGAAGTTCCTGGTTGTGCAAAAGAGGATATTAACATTACGGTAAAAAACAATATCCTTAATGTAACAGGTCACAGAAAGGTTACAAACATCTTCGGTGAAAAAACAATTGAATTGAGATTTGAATTACCAAACGGTAAAATCAAATATGATTTGAAAGGAGTTACTGCTAGTGTTGAGAATGGTATTCTTCATATTTCAGTTCCGTATGAAAAACCAACGGAACCCGAAGAAATAACAATCAAAGTAAAATAAGATTAGATGTTAAGTTTAGGGTGGTGGAAACATCACCCTTTTTTATTTATCTCATATTTATAGTTACAGAAGTATTTTTTCACACAAAGGCAACTACATGGGATGGCGTAATGTCAAAAAGAAACTCAAAACAATTAAAAGATGTGTTGGCAAAAATATGTTTAGTGCTTGGGACATTTTTCAATCCTCTTGGGTTCGATGCGGCCTTTGCTTTAGTAACAAAACTTACCGGGAGTTACATCGTTACCGATATTATATTTTATTCGGTAGCGCTGTTATTTTTTGGACTTTATTTTTTATTATCTCGTAAATAAACATTGGAGTTTGTAATGAAATCTTTGAAATTAAAAAGTCTTTTATTGAAAGAAGAAGATGAAGGACTTGGACAAAAAGTAAAAACTGCTATAAAGAAAATTGAAAAGGCGGTTGAAGAAAAGGATGATGATACACAGGCACTCATTGAACTTGCAAAATTAGTTGGTGAAAAGAAATGTGTTACAAAATTAGAAGCAATAAAAGATATTGAAAAGGCAGAAGAAGGAACTCCATACTTTATTGAACAATATAAAAAAGAAGTTGAGAAGGGGTTGATGGATATGGTAAGAGAAAAATTTGAAGCAAAAGAATATGGTGCAGTTATTGCATCAATTTAACAAATAATAATTGTTACATAAATAAGTTATTATCATGGCAGATCAATACATAGCACCGCAAATCGGTGACAGTCCGTTTACATATACACCAGTTCCAGATTCATTACAAGAAGTAGATACCCGGATATTACCTTTTTACATTCTTAAACCAAATGTTGCAGTTAGTAATTTTGGTGATAGTGGAACGCAAGGTGCAAAATTAAATATAATTCCAAAAAATAATAATTACTTAAAAAAAACAATGCCGATATATTTGGCATCAACATTTTCGGAAGAAGTAAAAATAGTAGGAAAAACAAAACAATGGCATAGATCTGGTACAGAAGTAAAATCCGCAGATGCATATTTTATAGATAACGGTGCTTTGCCCGAATATGAATATGAAGGTGGTGAATTTAGTGAAATAACTTATGCATTTGATAGAGTAAGACTAGTTCCTGCAGTTGATTCAACTGGTGCAAGACAGAGAACTAGAATTGGGGAAAGAATAATAAATGGTGGATGGAATTTAGTAGCAGATTTACATGGAAAATTCACTCGTTATATTCAATTTCCAGAACAACCACTTGTTTCGGATGCAACTCTAGATTCAACTAGTCCTTTCTATAATGAAGACATTGCAAATGATGTTTATAGACCGTTTCAACAGATACTAACTGGAATAGTTCAAAAAAATGTTGTTCTTGCAACTTCAAAACTTGTTTATAGAACAAGAAAATGTCCTCAAACTGCAGGAAAGCCAGACGGTATTGATTATGAATGGTACTTTGAAGTAGATGATATTGAACTATTGACAAACTTAACAATAAAACAACAATCATCAAGATCTGGCACAGTTCCTATACTTGATGAATTTGGTGACGAAGTTGGTAAAGAAGGTGTTTTAGTTTCACTTGCGGATAGAATACGAAATACAGTTTCATTGGGAGATGACACATCAAGAGTTGTATTTACACCAGATGGTAAAATAGAGTCACACAAAAGACCTATAGCACAACACGTTATTTGGGCAAATCATAGCAGAAAAATTGCTTATATTGGTGAAGAACAATCAGTAAAAAAAGATGGAACACCATCACCGAATACAACATTTTTCTTGGAACCACCACTTGGGTTTTATGGACAAGATAATGACTTTAGCGTTGAAACGGATGCTGAAGCTAATATGTTTAGATTTGCTAGCGTTACGCTGGATAAACTATACATATATTACGGGTTATCAAAACCGCCGGCAAGAGGAAATGATAACATACTAGTTGCTAGAACGGTGGCACTTGATGAAAATTCTAGTGATGAAAAATTAGATATGAATTGGTTAAATTTTAACAATCCACCCGCAGGCCGAGAAAATTTTCAAAAAAACGATAAGGGCTTTCTTGATTTTTTTGGAATGTATGTAAAATTCATAGACTGGGAATGGATACCCGAATGGGGAAGTCCAAGTTTTGCATATCAAGCTGAAAAATATTGGGTAGATAATCCAGATGGTACTAGATCTGGACCATTTTATAGAACATCCAGATACCAAGATGAAATTTTTAAATCGGGAAACATTTCACTTGTAAATTCAGGTAATATCACTTCAACAACAAATCTTGCTGGTCTAACAAATGCATCATCCGCAGCCGTTATTCCACCAGCAAATGCATTTTATAGGCCAACCGAATACGTTAAGCCACTTGATGCTACACAAGTGGCAAAAGGAATGGTTCTATGGTACGGTGGTCAATGGGATCAAAATAAATTTGGTCAAATACCACCAGGAGTTGAAATTGGCCGTGAAGGATTTTATCGTAGTCCTTGGATATGTTTAAGAAATGTTCCAAATACATTCAATGGTTTATATCCTGGAAGAGCAACACTTTTTGTAAATCCATACACAATTTTGCAAAATGACGCAGGATACCCACCAAATTATACCGGACCAAAAAATTTACCAATTGGAACTCAATTAGATAAAGATGGTAATATATTAAAACCTATACCTGATTATTTTTTAGGAAACAGGAGATCTTTAAGTTTTGTTACCGATAAAGCATTGCTCATGGGTTCATCCGGATGTCCTCCATTATCATTTGATGCGAAAGATATGTGGATAGAGACATCAAAAGGATTGATTCTTGCACCAACATTTAGATTCGGAACAACTGGATATGCAAATGATGTTTATGCCAGTACACGTTCTTATTTGGAAATAGAAAATGAAAGAGCACGAAATACTTTGAGTGGAAATACTATTGATGGTTTTCATTCTTTGAATCCGGCATACATAATTCCTGTTGATAATTACGAAGATGATAGAAAGTATTATGTTCCAAACGGACCAAATCCACAATTTGCAAATTACTTTTTTAGAGATATACGATTTGTTCCAACATACGATATTGAAAGAGATTCACGTGGTAGAGTAAAAAAGAGAACCCGAACTATTGCGGAAGTAAATAATAGAGTAATTCCAGGAGTTTTCAATCTAATTGCAGATTTGTATATGTATATTCCAACTTACAGAGATATACAAAATCCATCATTTGGCACAGTACGTATGTTTGTTGGTATTCTTTATCCAGATTATATTTTAGCAAGAGGTCAATTAGTAACTAGCATAAATCAAGATTGTGAAGATTTATTTGATTGGAACTCTGTTAAATATGAATACAGATTTAGTGTTAGTCAAATTAATTCGTTATTTCCATTAAGTCAAGGGTATAATCACCATGCAAATAATATAAGATCCGCTCTAACTGGTGCAGATAGAAATAGAAAATACAAAATGGGTTTACCGGGATTAAAACCTGGAGATCCAGTCACGTTAGATAGAATGAAAGATTATGAACTTTCTTTTATTAACGGAGAAACAAGAATAACTCTCTTGAATCATATATTGAAACAAAATGCATATGAGGAGATGAATAATAGACATTGGCAACCATATCTTCAAGAAAATGAAAAATATTACAGTTATTCGTTTGGTAATCTTCCTATATTGATTGATCAAGAACCTAAAGGAGTTTTTGGTAAATTGGTATTAAAAGATGCGGTTGATAAATATGTTATTCCTTATGACATAACTCGTTTCAAAAATAAAGTAATAGGTGAAACTCCTTGCACTCAAAGTTCATATAGATGGGATTTTAGAGACGAATATCCAAAGGCACCCGGTTCGGATCTTGCAGCCGATGTTAAACCAGAATATGTAAATTGTGAAGATGCCGTGTGGATTCCATACAGTAGTAATCCATTTTTAGAAGCAAAAGAATTTGTAGATCCTTCGTTTCAATTCGTAGTAGGAATAGATGAAGTTCCTGAAGAAAAATTACCAAAAATAATTGGTTTTGTTCCTAAAATAACAAAAATAAGAAATGAGGAATTAACAGAAACTATAAAAACAAGAGATCCTCAATCTCCATGTTATCAGGGATATAAAACGGTATACGATATTACAGAATACTATGAAGTGACTCATAGTAAAGATTGCTGGACAGATGCATCGCCGTTGAATGAGGGAGAAGAAAATGTTATATTCGATGGTTTTGCTTGGAAGCGTTACAATGGATTTTTTAGCGGAAGTATAGAGTATATCACAACTACACAAACAGTTTGGGAAAAACCCGAAAAAATAATGTGTGATTGTATAGAAATAAAAGTTGCTGGAACACCAGTTATTGATCCCGATGATCCATGTGGATGCAGAGAAATATACATAGATAATGTTTATGAAATTTGTTTGGATGATGGTCTTTATTATTATGATAATCAAATAATTCCACCAAACAAATTACCAAAGAAAACAGAAACTAGATATTCGGTTAGCATTGATTGTGGTAAAGTTGATGTTAAAGTTCATCATAAGATAAATCCTGAAACGGATATTTTATATGCAAAAGAAATAATAGAAAATTATCCGATGTTCAATAATTCAGATAGTCCTGATTGTTATTTCACTTCTTCTATGCAAAGAAGTTCCTCATATGAATATCATAGAGACGTTGTAGGTTGTCATCAATGTGAAACATACTCTCCATATTTTGCAGTTAGTTATGGTAACTTTAATGGTTCAGGATCAGTTCAGAGTTCATTTGAGTCAAATGATTCACCATCACGCGCTGTTTATTCGAGATACAGATTGATAACACAAGAATCACCAACAACTAAATTTAGTTTCTACACAAATGGCGTGATTGACCAAAATGTTGATGAAATTTATACTATTAACTTTTATAGTGAATATGCAAAAGATGGTATAGATCCTGGAAACTTTGAATTAAGTTTGGCAGAATTAAATGGTGGTACTTATGCCAACAATGTATTTACTGGTAGTAATGTTCAAGTCAGTTCATCGAAAAAAATAATAACTTTGATAGATACTTCAAATGATTTAAGAAATGAAGAATTTTGTTCAACATCACCGTATACATCATTTGATATTGTTAGTGGTAGTTTAGTAAACGGATACTATAATACAAGTTCATTGCATACTTATGGAACAATATATCCTTTATTAAATTTAGTTGTATTGGATGGAAAAAAATTGCGTAATGAATTGAGCTTTAATACCGTAACCGGCAGTAATATAAATGGTGATAATTCCAGTAAAATATTTACATCAATAAGTGGTGCCGCTTCTTTGAATAATCCTATTAGAGCTAGAAAAGCCCATAAGAAAATAAGAACAGAATACCTTTTAAAGATAAAACACATGGAAGCAAATTATAGTAATAATCCCACATTTGTTGTTTCTGACAATGCACTATCACAGAAAGGAAAAATAAAGAATGAGTGTTTTGATAATGAACCGATTACATATATTACAGCAATAGGATTTTACAGTGATCAAAATGAATTGGTTGCTATAGCTAAACCAAGTAAACCAATTATTAAAACACCAAATGATGAAGTATATTTAAAAATTGCAATATCAACATAGAATTGGAGGTTTTTTATGAAAAATTTACATGTCTATAAAAAAGGTATCATACTTGAAACTGCACCATATTACAACTTTGATACCGAAGATTTTACAGATATGTCTCATATAGTAGAGTATGACAATAAAATATACCAAATATTATGTAATTCTTTCGGTGAATTGAATGAACCAGACGAAGAAGCAATTCCTCTGGAAGAAACAGATGATAGAGAAAATATGCCTGACACTAACTTTTTTGCTGGGATGGACTCAAATAGTGGGTTTTCTTTATCATCCATATTCTCAAGTATAAAAGACATACAAATAGAAGGTGATGAATTTTAATAAAGTATTTGCTTGCTTTTTATTTCAAAAATTCATATATTTGATTATACATTTTTAACAATATGTAATATATTATGATTACAATAAAACATTTCACAGCAGCATGGTGCCAACCGTGTAAACAATTAACGCCAATCATACAAAAAATAGTTGGGGAATATCCAATGATTGGCTATCAAAAAATAGATATTGATCAAAATTCAGAAATAGCACAACAATATGGTGTTCGTGCAGTTCCAACTGTTTTGTTTGAAAAACATGGTAAAGTAGTTCAGCAAGTTGTTGGATTAAAACCAATGTCATATTACGAACAAATTATCAATAGTCTTTAAGGTGACACATGACAGACTTCTTTCAATATCCCACGAAAGATGTCACTATAACTTTACCTGAAATTGTTATCGAAAAACACGAAAACATTTGGGTAGTCCGTGATGATTTGCTTCCGGGTGGAACAAAAAGACGTTTCCTTTATCGTTATCTTCAATCACAATCCCATGTTCGTGAATGGGTATATGCGTCTCCAAGAGTTGGCTATGCTCAAGTAGCACTTGCTTATGCTTGTAAAGATTTAGGATTGAAGGCAACCGTTGTTATTCCAAAAGGAAAACACTTACCACTAACCGAAGAAGCAATATCTATTGGTGCAAACATCATAGAAGTTCCTATGGGGTTTCTAACACACATCCAAAGTGTTGCTAAAAAGTATGCCCTTGAAACACCCGATACACAATTGTTGCCATTCGGTCTTGATCATCCTGTTGTTATTGATGAAGTTGCCAGAATTGCTAGTCAGTTGCCAATCAAACCAAAAGAAGTTTGGTCTTGTATAAGTTCGGGAGTTCTTTCAAGAGGATTACAGAGGGCATGGCCAGATGCAAAAGTCTATGGTGTTAGGGTTGGCCATAATACAACAGACAGAGAGAGGGGTAGGGCAGAAGTATTCATATCGAAATATAAATTTGAACAAAAATGTAAACCGGCAGAGAAGCCACCATTTCCTTCTTCGGATTACTATGACTCAAAAGTTTGGTCATTTATTAAAGAACACGCATCGGAAGATGCATTATTTTGGAATGTAGGAGGTTAAAATGGGTTGGCATACATCGAATCCTAATGTTACGGTAGAATATAAAAATGATTTTGATCTAACCGTAAAATTTCGTAAATTAGTTTCAGAAGCAGTAACACCACAATATGCTCAAGATGGTGATGCTGGTATGGATTTGACAGCAACATCATTTAGAGTATCAGATACCTTTATGGAATTTGGAACTGGTATTGCTGTAGAAATTCCACATGGCCATGTTGGACTTCTATTTCCAAGAAGTTCAATTACAAAATCGGCACCAGGTGTCTCACTTAAAAATTCAGTAGGTGTTATTGATTCAAATTATCGTGGTGAAATTCTTGTAAGATTTGAGTTACCATATTCAGGCGTAAACGAAGGAATAATTCCAGTTATTGGTGACAAAGTTGCTCAATTGGTAATCATACCATATCCAAAAGTTCACTTGGAAGAAGTAAAAGAATTGTCCGATAGTAATAGAGGTGATGGTGGTTTTGGTTCAACAGATAAGAAATAATTTTGATATTTATTGTAAACAGTTTACATAACAGAGAGAAACAATGGCAAAGTTAAAACATTTATTACCAGATAAACAATTAAACGAGAGTGGGCTTGCTCGATTGTCAAAACATATGGAAGAACATGATTGTGGCACAATAACTGCATTTCGTTCCAAAGAAGGTTGTGCTACAGCTGAAGATAAACCATATTCAAAAGGTGACAATCAAAAAAGAAACAGACAATTATATGCCAATCTTCAAATGATGGGTTACGGTGTTACTGCAGTTCAAGGTGCTTATATTGAAAACTACGGAACACCTGATGCAAAAGAAGTTAAAGAAAATGTTTACTTTGTTGTTGATTTGAAAGACAAAGGAAAATTGCGAGAAGACTTGATAAATCTTGGCGGTAAGTATCAACAGGATTCTATTCTCTATATTCCAAAAGACGGCGATGGTTCTACACTAATTGGAACAAGTGATTGTGAAAGTTCGTATCCTGGTTTTGGTAAAGAAGTTAAGTTCAAAGATAGAAAGATGGGGCAAGGTGGTGAGTTTATGACAAAGGTTAGTGGTAGACCATTCATGTTTGAAACCACATTACTTGAAACGATAATAGAAGATAACTACTACAAACACGCAAACATAATGGGTAAATGGGCAACAAAAACTATTGCAAATGGTGATTGGAAAGATATTGACATTTAATTTTTATTAAAGGTATTATTATGAGCCGTTCATATAGAAAAAATCCTATAATAGGCAATGCTGGAATTTCTGAAAAATATGATAAAGTCCATGCACATCGTAAGAGTAGAAAACAAATTAAAGATCACATCACCGCAACTCATGGTGATTTGGAATTATTGGAAGAAATAATGATGCCGGAGGAAGATGAAATTTCTGATCCTTGGACATCATCAAAAGACGGAAAGACTTATATTGATCCGGTAATACGCGATAATGATACAGAATTTATGAAAGAAGTTAAAACAAAAATTATGAGGAAATAATTGTTATGGATTTTGTTATGGTCGAACCAAAACGCAGTAAATTCGGTGCCTATCATTTTAATGGTAGCGAACAATCTGCAAAAGAAGCATCTGAAAAATGGGAATGTATTATAGGTAGGAATGAAAACTTTGAAAACAAATATGTAATTACATTCGGTGATGGTCAAAAATGTTTTCCAAATTCTTATATTGTAGTTGAAGAAAATAAACCTATTGTGTATTCACAAGAGGAATTTATTAGAAAATATCAAATAGTATATGACCTTCGTGACCGTATAGGTGCTTTTTATTCAATAGATTAACAAAAGGTGTTTTGTGGAAGAAGATTATTTCCAACAATTTTACGGAATGAATCCGTATCTATCCATAACTGCTGAACAAATAACATACATAAAAGAAAACTTTGATAAAGAATATGTCAAAGACCGTCTGGCTGAAATAGCAATGACATATCCACTACCGTATGCGGATATTACAATCGAAAGTGCTCAAAGCGAGTTTCTAAAATTGAAAGGTATTCGTTGGAATGAAATTCTAAAAGAAGGTGAGTGGTTTCCAAGAAAAGCATCCGAACCAAAATATGCTTTGACTTATGGTGGAAAACAGTTATATTTCAGTCGTCTTAATACTGGTAACGATGCATCAAACTATTTCCAACAAAAGAACCGTTGGGAAGTTGATGCATCCGTATCACCAGGTCCTGCTAGAACATGGCAAAACCATAAGTTTATGAAGTCACTTATGGGTTCTATGTATTCTCTTAAAATGGAAACAATCGGTAAATCAGAATTGAGAACAATGTTAGGATTGCGTAAATACATTTGTTCACAGTTCAAACCTAATGTTGCAAAGTGTATGTACGAAATGTTAGGTGCAAAAAATGTATTAGACTTTTCTATGGGATGGGGTGACAGACTTGCGGGATTTTACGCTGCCTCTTGCACCGAACATTATGTTGGATTGGATCCAAGAGTAGAAAACCATCCGATATATGATGAACAAGTCCAGTTCTATGAAAAGAATTTAGGTTTCTTTGAAGGTAAGAAGAAAACAAATTTCTATCAATCACCAGCAGAAGATTTTGATTTCTCACAATATCCAGAACATTTTGATTTGGTGTTTACATCACCACCGTATTTCAATGTTGAGAAGTATTCACAATCAGATACACAGAGTTGGGTTCGATATAAAGGAATTGATATGTGGAATAAAGATTTTCTACAAAAGACACTAGGAAATATTATACCATCATTGCGAGTTGGTGGTGTCATGGCAATAAACATTGCAGATGTTTACACAAATTCCGCATGGTCTACGGGTAGACAATGGTTAGAGATAACAAACCCGATGAATGATTTTCTTGTAGAGAGTGGAATGGAATACTTGGGATGTATCGGAATGGAAATGTCCAAAAGACCTAACTCTGCCGGTGCAGGAACAGCTACAAGAGACGGACACTTTCTTGATGATAGTGTTCAGTTTGCTCAAGAGAATAAAGATAAAAAGTTTTGTGAACCAATATGGATGTTCAAAAAGGTATAATATGTATCAAAACATTTTTGTTAAAACAAATACAAAAGAAGCATGGGTGTGGGATGATGCCAAAGGTTTGATGCATTTTGAATACACGCCTTATGCTTACAAGAAAGATCCTAACGGTAAATATATTTCTCTATACGGTGATAAACTTTCAAAGGTTACAAACTTTGTAAAGAATGATCCTGACCTATTTGAATCGGATATTGCAGAGACAACTCGTATTCTTGTTGATATGTATAGTGATTCCGATATGCCCTCGAAAGGAATTGTTACAATGACATTTGATATTGAGGTTGAAATGATTACCGGTATTCCTGATCCAACACAAGGTAATAACGAAGTTACATCTATTGCTTACCATGATTCCGCAACAAACCAATATACAATTCTTGTATTGGACAAGAAAAGAAAATTGGAAAATAAAACTACGGAAAACAAAAAAGTAATTCCTTGTCCAGATGAAAAAACTTTGTTGCTTAAATTCATAGATGCTATTCAAGAAATCCAACCCCATATTATGACTGGATGGAATTGTGATGCATTCGATATTCCATATTTGTATAATCGTATCAAAAGAGTTCTTGGTAAAAAACAAGCAAATAGTCTTTCAGTAATTGGTGAAATGTTTTATTCACCATATCGTAATCGTTATACAATCGGTGGAACATCCGTGTTAGATTATATGACCGTGTATAAAAAATTCTCATATAAAGAATTACCATCTTATGCTCTAAACGCAGTTTGTATGACCGAACTTGGTCGTGGTAAGGTTGAGTATGAAGGCAACCTTGATGACTTGATGGAAAATGATATTGATACATTTATAGAATACAACATTACTGACGTTGAGTTGGTTATCGAATTGGACAAGAAGTTACAGTATATTGATTTAGTTCGTGGTATCGCTCATGTTGGCCATGTTCCTTATGAAGACTTTGTATATTCATCAAAGTATTTGGAAGGTGCTATGCTTACTTATCTTAAACATATTGGCGGTGTTGTTGCTCCGAACAAACCTGCTGATAGACAAGAAAAGATGCAAGAATTGAAAGAGAGCGGTGAGAAAGGATTTATCGGTGCATTTGTTAAGGATCCTGTTCCGGGTAGATATGATTGGATGTATGACTTGGATTTGACATCACTATATCCGTCAATCATTATGACACTAAACATTTCTCCAGAAACAAAGATTGCTAAGATTGAAGATTGGAATGCTGAGGATTTTCTTCGTGGAAAAAAAGATGAATATATTGTTGGCAATGACCGTATATCAAAAGAAAAATTAAAAGCATTTCTTGATAAATACAAGTATACAGTTTCATCAAATGGTGTCATGTATAGTTCAGATAAAACAGGACTTATTCCAGCAATTCTTTCAGATTGGTTTGATAAACGGGTGGAATATAAAAATGAAATGAAGAAGTGGGGTAAAGCTGGAAATACAGAAAAGTATGAGTTTTACAAGAAAAGACAACTTGTTCAGAAAATTCTTTTGAATAGTATGTATGGTATCTTGGGATTACCTGCATTTCGTTTTTATGATATTGACAATGCAGAAGCAGTTACACTTTCTGGTCAAACGGTTATCAAGAAAACAGAAGCTGCTATCAATATGAAATACAATAAAGAATTGAAAACCGATGATATTGATTATGTGCAGTATGTTGATACTGACTCTGTGTTTGTTTCGTGTTTACCTTTGGTGAATAATAGATTTCCGGATATTGATACAAACGATATTGAAACAATGACGCCGAAGATTTATGAGATTGCAACGGAAGTTCAAGATTATGTCAATCAATTTTATGATGTTTTTGCCAAAAAGATATTCAATACTGACAAACATCGTTTGGAAATCAAACAAGAAATGATTGGTAGAACAGGATTCTGGCAAAAGAAAAAGAGATATGCACTTTGGATTATTTCTGATAACGGTGTTCCAATGGATAAGTTGGAAGTTAAAGGTTTGGATATTGTTCGTTCATCTTTTCCCAAATCATTTCAAAAATGTATGAAGGATGTGATGATTGATATTCTCAAAGGTAAAGATAAAAATGAAATTGATGAATACATATTGACTTTCAAAAAGAATTTGAATGATGTTTTGATAAACGAGGTTGCAAAAACTTCTTCAATAAAAGATATTAAAAAGTATGCTACTCCCGTTAAAGATGATGTTCTCGGTAAGTATGCAAAGGGAACGCCATCACATATCAAGGCGGCTATAAACTATAATAAGTTATTGACTATATTTGGTTGTCCTCCTAAATATCCGCCAATTAAAAATGGTGATAAGGTTAAGATTGCTTATTTGAAATCAAACAAATACGGATTGGAAGAGTTGGCATTTCGTGGTGATTCGGATCCAGAAGAAATTATACAATTTGTCAAGGATTATTTTGATGCCAATGAATTATTTGTTTCGGAATTGGATGGCAAGTTAAAAAATTTCTATGAGGCAATGCAGTGGGATTTCCCAACCGAGAATAAAAAAGTTGCACAAAAGTTTTTTTCGTTTTGAAATTACGCAAAAATTTCATATATTAGCATAAATTATTTACTATTCATTAAGGATTGTTGTTATGGAAAAATCAAAGTTGTTGAACTTTATCAGTAAGTATCATTTGGGTAAGCTGATACAGTCTGTTGCTTGGAATGCAAATGGTGGGCTTTCCACTCGTTTTATTTCTGATGATAAATGTGTAGTTGGCGAAGTTAAGTTGAAAAGTTTTCAAGGTGATGATTGGAAGTTTGGTGTGTATAACACAGACTTGCTTGTAAGTCTTCTTGGTGTTCTTGGTAACACAGTAAACTTTCAAGTGAATGGTGCTGGTGATAAGGCATTCTCATTGACTATTGATGATAAATCAACTACTGTAAATTATATGTTGGCTGACCTTGCAGTTATTCCACCTGCACCAGACTTGAAAGAATTGCCAAAGTTTGAGTTGGATATTACAATTACAAAAGAATTTATTGATAAATTCATCAAGGCAAAGTCTGCTCTATCGGATATTGAAAAGTTTACGGTATTAAAAAATGATAAACTGAATAAGTATCAAATTGTTCTCGGTTATTCAAATACAAATTCAAATCGTATCTCAATTGATATTGATTGTAATGCTAGTGATGATATTGAACCAATTAGTTTCTCTGCTAAATACTTCAATGGTATTCTTGCTGCTAATAAAGATTTGAATGGTGGAACACTCAAAGTTTCATCAGAAGGTTTGGCAAAAGTTGAATTTGATATTGATGACTATGATGCAAAATATTATTTAGTAAAATTGGATAACAATTGATGAAAAAATATTTTTATGAAAAGGGTAATGTTCTATCTTGGCCGTGTAATATTACATACGGTGAATTGGTAACTTATGATGATAAAAAGTTTTCCGAATGGGTAGAAGATTTACGAATGAGGTTTTTGAAAGATTGGGATGAAAACGGTAAACCACCACTCGTTGGCAGATCCGAAGAGGAGATTGTTCAATCGTTTTCAAAGCTCCGTCAATTCAATTCATCAAAAGTTTTTCATAATCCAGATAAAGGCAATGACAAAGATATAATCGGCGTCATTGCCAATTTCTCTAAAAATGGTTCTGCTGCTAATCAATTCTTTCCAACGATGCTGAAAACAAAGATTGCGAGTGGAACAAGTGGTGAGACATCTAGATCAATCTATGATTTCTTTACCGATGAAATGAAAGATACTTTTCATCATGTTATGCGTAGAACTCTTTACAATGACTCGATGTATCTTTATAGTAAATCTATTTCATCAAATCAAATCAAGAACCCTTATTTCCGAGAAGGTGAAACTCTACGCGATTTCTTTCTTGCATTTAAGAATGGTGATGGTAGATTTGATGGACAAGGTTTGCGTATATCAAAAATATCTTGCACACTTGAAACCTACAATAAAAAATATACAAAGTATTTGACTATAAAGGCAGACCAAATCCGTGAGTTTGTTAAGGATGGAATACTTGATGTGAGTATGATATTTTATTTAGGTGATATAGAAGAACTGTCTGATAATTTTATGATAAAAAAAGACGGTGAAGAACCAAGAGTAAATGTTTTCTTGGTAAGAGTATATGAAAAGAGTGCAAAATTATTTCCACAAGCATTTCAGATATTCCGTATTTCTTTCTCACAACCTGCTGTAAACTTTCCACCAATGACTGCAAAGTTTTTGTATGAACATTTTACAAAACATATTCCAGCAAGTGAAATGGTTACGGTATATGATCCAAGTGCCGGTTGGGGTGGAAGAATTTTAGGAGCAATGTCGGTGAGTAGGCCGATACATTATGTTGGAACGGATCCAAACACAGACAATTCAATTCCTGATTTGGGAATTACTCGTTATGAATATCTTGCAGACTTTTATTTGAAGTCTATTGGTGAGAAAGGTAGTTCACTTTCATCGAAGTTCTTTGATGTAAGAGAAGACCATACATACGAAGTTTTCCAAGATGGTTCTGAAACAATACAATTCAATCCTGATTTTCAAAAGTATAAAGGTAAATTGGATTTTGTTTTCACATCACCGCCGTATTTCAATCGTGAAATGTATTCTGATGATGATACACAATCATATAAGGCACACGGAGAATACGCAGATTGGCGTGATAACTTTTTGAAACCAACATTGGAAACTGCTGTTGCTTATTTGAAAAATGATAGATATATTTGTTGGAACATTGCAAATATCAAAGTATCTGCAACCAAAACAATAAATCTTGAACAAGATTCTATTGATATATTAAAATCTTTGGGAATGGAATACAAAGGTAAAATGTGTATGCTTATGACAAAGATGATTGGTAATTCCGATCCAGAACGATTAGCAAATAAAGTTTTATACAATGGTGAATGGTTTAAGCACGAACCAATTTTTGTTTTCTATAAACCCTAACATGAAACCTAACGGCGATAGTTTAAGTAAATTCTTTGATGTTGATCCGCTAGAAGTTCGTTTGTGGAAAGAGACCGGTGAATTTTTTGCAGGTAAAAGAGAATTGGATGATACAATAGATTGTATCTTTCAGTATTACCGCAAACACGGTTATCCATATATGAAAATTACTGAACACGAAAAACATGAACACATGAGAAAACTACAACAGTTTGATTATGATAGTATTTTCAAAGACGGTGATATAATTCAAACCATGAACGGACTTCGGTTAGCGTGGTCATACTTTCCGCACGCGATGGAAGTTAAATGCGGAAACTCAAAGATGTCTCCAATCGATAATTTTTTGAATGACCAAACATTCAAAATGACAATACGCAAATGTTTGAAGTGGTTGTCAAAACATTGGGGTAGTTCCTTTCAAGAGAACCGTCTTCGTCAATCACTTAAAATATATTCTGGTGTTCAAGGTGTTTCCAATTTTAGACCAACTGCTGCTGGTGTTATCTATAAAAAGTATGGTGGTGACGGTGTGATGTGGGATATGTCTTGTGGTTGGGGTGGAAGATTGGTTGGTGCTCTTGCTTCCCCTCATATTAAAACTTATATTGGAACAGAACCATCAACGAAAACATTTGAAGGTCTGTGTAAATTACGCGATGATTTTGATTATCTCGGTAAAGATATTCAATTGAATATGATGGGTTCGGAAGATTATCTTCCCGAAAAAGATAGTTTAGATTTATGTTTTACATCGCCACCATATTTCGATACTGAAAAATATGCAGATGAAGAAACTCAATCGTATAATAAATTTCCAACCCGTGAAACTTGGGGTTCTGGTTTTCTTCAATCAACTTTCCGTAATTGTTATCACGGATTGAAAATGGGTGGCTATATGCTAATAAACATAGCCAACACACCAAAGTATAAAGATTTGGAAGAAATGACTATAAAGTATGCCAACCTAGTTGGTTTCGATCACACCGATACTCTACAACTGATACTGTCCGCTGTTATGGGGGCTGGCTATAAAAGAGAGCCAATCTTCGTATTTCAAAAAAATCGCTAGGATATTAGGCGAAAATTACATATATTAGTAGATGAATTTATTAACCAATAAGGTATGTTATGTTTAACGCTTCACACACAATTTGGAATGAAAAGTATCGTCCACAGACACTTGACACTTATGTTGGCAATGAAACTGTAAAGGCAACATTCCAACAGTATATTGATACAAGTGATGTTCCACATCTTCTTTTGTATGGCGATGCCGGTAGTGGTAAAACTACCCTTGCTAAGATTGTTGCAAATACTATTGCAAAAGATAATTATATTTACATCAATGCTTCAGATGAAAATTCAGTAGATACTGTTCGTGATAAAATCAAACAGTTTGCTTCTTCGATTGGTTTTGGTGGATTGAAACTAATTATATTGGATGAATGTGATTACATGACGCCAAATGCTCAGGCGGCACTTCGTAATGTAATTGAAACATTCAGTAAGACAACTCGTTTTATTTTGACTTGTAACTATGTAGATAAGATTATTGATCCAATTCAATCTCGTTGTCAAATCTTTAACATAGTTCCACCGTCAAAAAAAGAAGTTGCACAACATCTTGTAAAAATTCTTGATGGTGAGAATATAAAGTATGAAAAGGATAATCTTGCAACGATTATCAATCAATCATATCCAGATATTCGCCGTGTAATTAACACAACTCAACGATGTGTTATTGGTGGTGTTTTGAAATTAGATGAAACAACTTTGGTAGAACACAATTATCTTTCTTCAATTGTTGATATTCTCAAATCAAATAAAAACAAAAAAGAAAAGTTTGATGGTATTCGTCAGTTACTTGCTGACAATCATGTTCGTGACTTCAATCAAATGTTCAGACATCTTTACGATACTGTTGATACATTCGCTAATGGTTTCGTATCAACTATTATTTTGATTATTGCTGAAGCACAATACAAAGATAGTTTTGTTGTAGACCATGAAATAAATGCCATGGCTATGTTTATTCAAATTATTATGGAAATTGACCAAAGGAGAAAATGATGGGTATTTATGACATCAATGGTGGTGGACAACCACCACAAGATCAACAAAGAATTAGTTTTGATCTAAACCAAGCATCAGATATTGCATGTGCAAAATGTGGACACAAATTTTTTCACGAAGTAACTTTCTTCAAAAAGATTTCGGCATTGATTTCGCCAAACGGACAGGAAGGTATTGTTCCAATTCCAACTTATGCTTGTTTGCAATGTGGTCATATCAATGACGAATTTATGCCAACAAAAAGACAACAACTAAACGATTAAGGATTATCATGGCAAAAAGTTTATTTGATCATATTAAAGGAGTTACTTTCCGTAAAACAAAATGGGAAGAACTTTCAGAAGAAGATACAAAATCATGGAGCAATTATATGATTGCTCGTTTCTTTTCAATGGAGCCGGAATTTGTTGAAGTCATAAATGAGTTTCAAACATATTCAAATGGAATACTATCTTCAAAGGATTACTATAAACTTTTGCTAGATATTCTCCCAAAGAAATCCATTTTCCTGAAATACATAAAGTCTAAACACAAAATGGAAATAGAACCAGAAATTCTATCTACACTTTGTAACCACTTTGAGTTGGGAAAAAATGAAGTATATGCATACATCAGATTTCTGAAAGAGAATAACCAAGATGAACTTATTGATATATTGAAACAATATGGAACGCCGGAAGCAGATATTACTAAATTTGAAAAACAATTAAAGAATATAAAATGAGGAATAATAAAATGTCAATAAAAGAAATTGATTTGGGTAGGAAACAGCCCGATGTTGTTACTGAAATGGAAAAGAAATTTCCGGTGATGACTGCCGAGTTTAAGAGAATACAACAGGCACAATATGAATTATTTTGTGCAAAACAGTCTAATTATGGTCCTGATAATATCTCTATGGGATCATCATTGGAAAGAGAAGAAGACCGTAAACTTTCTTTACAGGGTCTTTTCTTTCGTATAAATGATAAAGTAAATCGTTACAAACAAATGATTATGTTTGGTTCAAAAGATGCAGTCGGTGAATGTTTGGATGATACATTCAAAGATATTTCGGTATATGGTATCATTGCACAACTTGTTCAGTCAGGTAAGTGGGGTAAATAATGCCTAACAAAAAGGTATCTTTTTCACAATATCAAATATGGAAAGGTTGTCCTCATAGATGGAAACTCGCATACATAGATAAACTCGCAACTTATCAACCATCAACTGCTGCTCTATTCGGAACAGTAATGCATGAAGTGTTGCAAGAGTATGTTAAGACCATCTATGAGAAATCAATTGTTGAGGCAAATAAACTTGATCTCAATGAAATGTTACAGAGTGGTATTCGTGATGAATATAAAAAATTACTCACCGAAAATAAAGATGTTCACTTTTCAAGTGATAAAGAACTTAAAGAATACTATTCAGACGGTGTTCAAATTCTTCATTGGTTTAAGGCACATAGAGCAGATTTCTTTCAAAAGAAAGATTATGAATTGGTTGGTATTGAAATGCCTATAAACATTGTTCCACTCGAAACACATCCAACAGTTAAACTTGTTGGATTTTTGGATTTGGTTATTAAGAATACAAAGACTGGTGAGATATACATATATGATTTCAAAACCAGCACAAACGGTTGGAACAAATATGCAAAGGCAGATAAGGTAAAGACATCACAACTTGTTCTATACAAAACATATTATGCAAAACAATATGGTGTTAGTCCAGAAGAAATAAATGTTGAGTATTTAATTCTGCGTAGAAAGATTATTGAAGATGCAGAATACGAAGCAATGAAACAAAGAGTTCAAAGATTTGAACCATCGAACGGCAAAGTTTCTCAAAACAATATAAAGAAAGAAATTGCTGAATTTATTACAACTGTATTTACCGAAGACGGTGAATATAAATTGGATGTAATATATCCTGCCGAAGGCGGTAACAATTATTCAAACTGTAAGTATTGTGAATTTAATACTAACGAAGAACTTTGTCCGAAAGAAAAAAGAAACATAATGCCATTCTAAAATTTAATGTTTTGTAAAAATACTAGATATTTATAGTAAACTAATATCATTAGGTGTTTCGTGAAAATAGCTCAATTAGCAATTATTGACCTTTCGGTTTATAGGGGCATACATACCTTTACAAAAAATATATCATCACTGGATAGTGTTGATACCTTTTACTTTAATCCTAGCGAAACAAATAATTTCAAATCTGAATATCAGAACTGTGTAGATATTTCCGAAATGGAAATGACAGAACTGAAAAACAAATTGGAAGGTTATGATATTGTTGTTTTGAACCTCAACAAATTTATCTATGATGTTGATGGTATAGAAAAAAGAAAACCAGAACACAAACAAAAATTGATTGACTTGGCAAAGATGTATTGTAAGTTGAATACTATAACTGCATTCTTTGACCATGAGATATACCCGTATGAGGGCATGCACTTCAATACTATTTGTGTTCCTGCTTTCATAAAATATAGTGATTATTATTTAACATACACACCGTTTTTTGTGGATGCACTCAAAGAGTATATTGGAATGAGAGGAACTTCTGCATATACTTTTCAAGTCGGTGGTTACATTGACATGAGTATCTATGACAAGTGGATTGAAAAATCATGGATAGATAAAAAAGAATTACCATATATTTCAGAATGTGCATACTATGCTAAATTCAAAGGTCATGGGAACTTCAAACCGATAGTAGAAACAATGGGCAATTTAGGATTGAAAGACCTTTCAGGTAAGAAATTGGTTCACATCGGAAACACTTACTCGCCCGAAAATTATTTCAATCATGTAAAGATATTAGCAGAACACGCAAATGTTTCTCGTAAAACTTTTAGTGATACATTTCTACCAGACTTTGATTTGGATCCAACTGTGTTCAAAGTTTTTGATAACGATAAACCAATGATACTCGCCGGAACATACACGATGGAAAGTATGATGAACTTTTTAACTGGTTGTAGATTTAGTATATCAACAACAAACACCAAAGTGCCTTTCTTCGGAATGTTCATCACACCAAGATTTGAATATGCTCAGATAGAAAAGAACTTGATGACTATTCCAATTTATGATAAAACATATATTGACTTGTTCAAAGGAACAGAATTTGCTGAATTAGTTTTGTCTTATGATATAAATGATTTGGAAAATTCGTTAAAAAGTCTTATATTGGAGATACAAAGATTAGAACAAGATGAAGAAGAATATAACAGAAGAAGATTGAGATTGATAAGATTGACCAGAGACATGAATAAACTTGATAACTTTATTCGTGATATGCAAACGATAGTTTCAAATGGTAAACGAAATAAAGATAATTATTCGGAAGATTGGTTTAATTCTTCATTGGAACAGATGGGTTACAAATTCAAACCGTATCGTAAGATGTTATTGAATATGCAAACCGTTTCCACAAACACAACACAGAAGTTTTTTAACATATAAAGGTTTCACATGGCAAAGAAAAAGATATTATTGTTGTCAGATGATTTGAGACTAACATCCGGCATTGCAACTGTATCAAGAGATATAGTAATTGGAACTGCAAGAGAATTTGATTGGGTTCAAGTTGGTGCGGCTATAAATCATCCAGATAAAGGTAAGGTTATGGATTTATGTGAAGATACTAAAAACATGACTGGAGTAAAAGATGCGTATGTAAAAGTATATTGTAATGATGGGTATGGTGATTCATTTTTATTGAGGAGACTTATTGAAATTGAAAAACCAGATGCAATTCTTCACTTTACAGATCCAAGATTTTGGGGATGGTTGTATAATATGGAACATGAAATACGCCAAAAGATACCACTAATGTATTTGAACATTTGGGATGGTGCTGGTTTGATTGGAGATACCGCAACGGATCCAATGTGGAACAAAGAAGCTTATGCGAGTTGTGATTTATTGATGGCAATTTCAAAACAAACATATGGCATAAATAAAAGAATATTCTCTAGAATAAATGAACCGGCGCCAAGTTATAGAATAACTTATGTTCCACACGGAATTGATACTGGAATATTTTTTCCAATAAATGAAGGACATCCTGATTTTCAAAAAATGGAAGATGAAAGTAAAAAAATTCGAGGAAACAATCCAGATAAATTTGTAGTAATGTGGAATAACAGAAATATTCATCGTAAACATCCCGGTGATGTTGTTCTTGCTTACAAACATATGTGTCAGTTAATTGATAAGAATGGCGGTGATGCTAAAAACAATTGTGTGTTATTCATGCACACGCAACCTATCGATCCAAATGGAACTGATTTGGTTGCTTTAGTTGGAGAATTATGTAATGAATATTCCGTATTGTTTGATGAAAAAGTAATTTCTGGAAATCAATTGAATATACTTTACAACAATGCAGATGTTGTTGTTAATATGGCATCAAATGAAGGATTTGGATTGGGAACAGCAGAAGCTGTTTCTGCCGGAACTCCTATTGTTGTTAATGTAACAGGTGGTATGCAAGACCAATGTGGTTTTATCAATCCAGAAACAAATGATTATTTTACTGCTGATGACTATATTGAAATACACACTTTACATAGAAAAGATGAATGGGGACATTTGAAACATGGTGAATGGGTTAAGCCAGTTTGGCCATCAAATATATCATTACAAGGTTCAGTCCCAACACCATATATTTTTGATGACCGTGCCGATTTCAGAGATATTGGTAATGCTTTATATGAATGGTATAAGACACCAAAACAAGAAAGAACTTCTGCTGGTTTAAAGGGTAGAGAGTTTCTGATGAATGAGGCAGTTGGAATGTCAAGAGACAATATGGCTAATAGAATCATTGTTGATATAAATGCCGTGTTGGAAAACTTTAAACCAAAAAATCGTTTTGAATTATACTTAACATGAGGATGATATGAATTATAGACCACAATTAGCTTTTTGTGCTCCGGTTACTACTGTTAGTGGATATGGCGCACATGCAAGAGATATACTTTTATCTTTAATAAAAATGGATAAGTTTGATATAAAAGTTATGTCTATAAATTGGGGGGAAACTCCAATGAATGCTTTGGATGAAAATAATCCAGAACACAAACTTATATTGGATTTAATACATAATGGATCACTCACATCACAACCAGATATTTGGATGCAATGTACTATACCAAATGAATTTCAAAAAGTTGGTAAATATAATATCGGAATAACAGCAGGTGTAGAAACTGACATATGTTCTCACGAATGGATTGAAGGTTGTAATAGAATGGATTTAGTAATTGTTCCATCAAAACATGCAAAAAATGTATTCCTAAATACATCATACGAAAAGAGAGATAAACATACTAATCAGGCGGTTGGTAATCTTTCAGTTAATGTTCCAATTGAAATTTTACATGAAGGAGTTAGACTTGAAATATATGGTAAATCAAACACTATGGATGAAGGTATAACTAAAACCATAAATGAAATTGATGAAAAATTTGTTTATCTTTTCGTTGGTCATTGGTTGAAAGGCGATTTCGGTCAAGACCGAAAAGATATTTCTGGAATGATATACACTTTCTTGGAAACATTTGCAAACAAACCAAACAAACCTGCATTGTTATTAAAATCTTCTTCGGGTACATTTTCTGTTACGGATAAGAGTAGAATAATAGAAAAAATAAATTTGATAAAAACAATGACTAATAAAACGGATTTACCAAATGTTTATTTGTTACATGGTGATTTAACAGATCCTGAAATGAATACTCTTTACAATCACGAAAAAATAAAGGCACTTGTTTCTTTTACAAAGGGTGAAGGTTATGGTAGACCAATTGCTGAATTTATCACTTCTGGAAAACCTGTTCTTGTTTCGGATTGGAGTGGGCATACTGATTTTGTTAATAAAAATTTCCATGTATTGTTAAAAGGTGAAGTTAAACCTGTGCATAAAAGTGCAGTGTGGGAAGGAATTATCAACGATGGATCGTCTTGGTTTAATGTAAACTATCAATCTGCAGCAATTGAATTGGATAAGGTGCATAAAAATTATCAAAAGTATTTGATAAGTTCAAAGAGATCTATTAGAGAATTGGAAAAGTTGTGGTCATTTGATGCAATGCATCAGAAATTTATTGGCATACTTGAAAGTAATTTGCCTATATTCTCTAAAAAATTAGACTTAAATTTACCTCAACTTAAAAAATTACCAACTCTTAAAAAAATAGATCTCAATGGAGAAAAAATATGATTTCATATACTATAACAGTTTGCAATGAACATGATGAATTATTGCGATTAATTTATTATTTGAAAAATAAAATAACAGATGCAGATGAAATTGTTATTCAAATGGATAAAGATACCGTTACGGATGAAGTTAAAAATTTGATAGAAAATAATAAACATTTAATAAAAAACCTAACAGTTGTTGAGTTTCCATTAAATAATAATTTCTCAAAATTTAAGAACAATTTGAAGAAACATTGTAAAAAAGAATGGATATTCAATATAGATGCAGATGAAATACCATCGGACTTTTTGATAAGAAACATATACACTATATTAAAAGACAATTCAGAAGTTGAAATGTTTTTAGTCCCAAGATGGAATACAGTTGATAATATAACTCAGGAACATATTGATAAGTGGGGATGGGTGTATGATGAACATGGAAGAATAAATTGGCCAGATTATCAAACACGCATATACAGAAACAAAAAAGAAATTGTTTGGAAAAATAAAGTACATGAAAGATTGTCTGGATATACATCACATACATCATTACCCGCAGAAGATGATTTTTGTTTTTATCATCCGAAAACAATAGAACGTCAAGAAAAACAAAATGATTTTTATTCAAAAATGTAAAGTGATATTAAATGGATAATTTAATTATCGGTGCAATAAGTGGAAACTATAAAGTAAGTGATATTCAAAAGTGGGTTGAAACATCAAACTCAATAGAATGTGATCGTGTATTATTACTGTATAACAATTCCAATCTAGATATTATATCGTATCTAAAAGAAAATAAAGTAGAAGTTATTTTGCCGGAACATAATATTTACGGTGATATTGTAAATGAATTTTTAACAGACACCGGACAGATGGATATTGAAACATCATACAATCTTGTTCACAATGTTCGTTTCTTTCATATATGGCAATTTTTAAATGATAATGATTATGAAAAAGTTTTGATAACTGATGTTAGGGACGTATATTTCAATAGAGATCCTTTTCACCAGATACCACATAATTTGATAATTGCTTCAAGTGAAGTTGTTAAATATGAAAACGAAGATTGGAATAAACGGCACTTGTTTGTTAATTTAGGTGGAATAGGAACTGACACATTGATGGACAAAGAAGTTTACAATGTTGGTGTTTTCGGTGGTGGTGGTCACTATGTAAAGAATATATGTAAAGACATTTATCTTATGTCTGTTGGTAAAAAACTTGTTGCTGATCAAACATCATTTAATTATTTGATACAAACATCATATAAAGATGATGTAATGTTCACGGATTTAAATGATAAGTTTGGTGTACATCTTCACGTAATTGCAAGTGGTCATGTTAAATTTGATATAAATAAAGTTGGTGAATATACAATAGTACATCAGTATGATAGGTTATGATTTTAAATTTTAATTGGAGTTTATATGAGTTCAATAGTTTTAAGAGCAAAACAGTTTGGATTAGAGTTTGATCATAATGATCACAATGTTTTGTATAATGCGGCAAAAGATATTGTTGGTGTTGACGGAATAGTTTGTGAAGTTGGTTTAAGACAAGGTGGTGGTATGGGCGTTATGATGATAGGATGTATGGACACCGATAATACAAAAAGGCCATTCATTGCGATAGATCCGTATGGTAACTTGATATACAGTTCTATGGAAGGGGCGAGAGTTAGATTTGATTATACCAATCAAATGAAATATGATACAATGATAAAACTCTACAAACTTGCAATGGAAAAAAACATATTATTTGATTTGATATGTTTGGAAGATACTGAATTTTTTGATAAATATAAAGACGGTGTTCCAATATACGATATTGATAAAACAATGTATACAAACTATGCATTGGTTCATCTTGACGGTCCACATTCACTATCCGAAGTTATGGCAGAAGTTGATTTCTTTATGGATAGGATTTCTATTGGTGGGTATATTGTATTCGATGATGTTACTTATTATGATTTATCGAAAATACAAAACAAATTATTAAAAGACAATAAGTTTCAGTTAATTGAAAATGATGGAAAAAAGGCATCATATAAGAGAGTTTGATTGTGAAATACTCAATAATAATACCATATAGAAACCGAGAAGATAATTTAAGTGTATTGTTACCAAGATTACAAGAAGTATTTTCCGGTAAAGATTATGAGATAATAATTTCTGAACAAAATAATAACGATAACTTTCAAATATCATGTGTTCAGAATGTAGGATACGGAAAATCAACTGGCGATATTGTTATATTTCATCAAGTAGATTATGTTCCTGCAGATGATGTTTCATATGAAGTTGATGATATTCCAGTTCTTCCTGCAAGAGTTGGTATATTTTTAGACAAAGATAATAAGTCTCCAAGAGAATATACAGACATACCTGCCGGTTATCGTAAATGGTCAAATGAAATTGATAGTAGATTTTACGGTGGAGTTATTTGTATGAAGCGAGAACACTTTGAAACTATCAATGGGTTCAACCCAAAGTATCGTGGTTGGGGTAATGAAGATGAAGATTTGCGTGAACGATTTGTTTGGGCAAATATACCCGTAAAAAGAAATGAACTCGGAACATTCTATTGTTTATATCACGAAGACAATGGTGATATGAATAAAAAAGATGATGACGGTAGAAAAGATTTCTTTGATGGAAAAAAATACTACATAGAAAATGCTTTCAAAGAAAGACACATCGGCTATAAAAATATGAAAGCTGATGTTACTGAATTTCAAACTGAATTTGCAAATGTTAGATGGTTGAAAAGTAAAAATTACATTGTTATGGATTGATATGCAAAAACTAAACATATACACATTTCATAGAGGTATTCCAAATCATAGATTTGATGCACATAATACAAATGAATTGAAAAAAATATTAGGGAACAGATATGAAATAAATCACCATGATATGAATGGCGATGATAAGTTTTATTATCAAAACGATTGTAATGTCTTAATAAATCAAGGATCTATTATTATATTTGAATTTGATGATACAAAAAAATTTAAGACTTTTGATTTCGGTGATGCACCAACATTAACTGTTGAATTATCTAAATCTAAAAATTTCATTGGAGCAGCAATAGGACAATATAATCAACAACTATGGAATCAAATAATAGAAAATAAAGAATTACTTGATAAAATAAAACCAAGTGTTTATCCAGAAAGTTGTTGGAATTTTGGAATAGAAAATTATGAAACAATAAAAGAATATAGAAATTCAATAGAATTGGACAAAAGATTATATTGGCGTGGTAGCATATATCGTAATCCTAATATGGTAGAATTTAATAGAAGATTGTCTATACAAATTTTAAACAGTAAATTGGATAGTTTTTATTTCGGTGATAGTCCATTATTGTTTGATGATTACATTCAAGAATCAATACAATTTAAACTTGCATTATGTTTTGGAGTTGGTGGTGGTTATGTATGTGGCGATTTTTGTTTTAGAGATATAGAAATGTATGGGATGGGAATACCAACTATAAGACCGAAATATGCAGTTAAATCTAGCGATGAACTTATTCCAGATTTCCATTACATATCGGTTGATTGCGATTTCGATGAAATTTATAGATATAAAAATCCACAATTACTTGCAGATAAAATAATAGATAGATACAATCAAGTGATAAACGATGATGACTATTTAAATTTTATATCAAATAATGCGAGAGAGTGGTATATTAAAAACGCGTCTGGTCCGAATATAACTAATAAAATTATTGATATATTGGAATTGTGATAATGTTAAAAGAATTAGATTTGAATGAATTGAAATTAGAGTTTGATTTAAATTTTAAAGGTCTGATACAAATTGGAAGTTTTATTTCCAAAGAATTTTTGAAACTCAAACAAATTGGTATATCGGATTTTATATTTGTGGAAGCAAATCCAAATATCATTTCTGAACTTAAAAATAATGTTGATAGTGGGTGTTTAATTTTTAATGAACTTGTATCAGATGTTGATGGGATTGAATATGATTTTAATATATCAAATCATTTACAATCATCTTCAATGCTACAATTTGATAGACATTCATATTACTATCCAACGATGTCTGATGTTATTGATGTTCTTAAATTAAGAAGTATAACGATTGACACTCTCATTGAAAGAGAAAAAATTGATATGAATAAATATAATGTTTTGATGTTAGACATTCAAGGTGCTGAAGTTTTTGCCATAAAAGGTTTCTTAAAAAACATACAATATATTGATTACATTTATACGGAATTGAATTTTGATAGTATGTATAAAGGTTGTATGCTTGAACCAGAATTTACCAATTATATGAAGTCACTCGGTTTTGAACTTGTAAAATATTTTGATACAGGTAATGGCTGGGGTGATGGTTTATATGTTAGGAGATAAGAAATGAATAATATACCTGTTATTGTTAGTAGTTGTGATAAGTATAGATACCTATGGGATATACAACTACAATTATTTAATAAGTATTGGAAAGATTGTCCATATCCAATATATTATTTGTCAGAAAATTCAGAATTTCCAAAGTTTGAAACATCACTTAAATTAAAGAATGTAAAGTTCAATATGGAGTCAAACGGTCCAACCGATTGGTCGTATATGATTAAAACATTTTTGAATGGTATTGATTGTGATTACTTCATCTATATGCAAGAAGATTATGCATTGATTGATTATGTTGATCAAAATCAATTAAGTTCTTTAATAGATTATGTCATTGAAAACAAAATAGATTATGTTAGGTTCATAACTTCTCCTCCTGGAAATGGAATTTCTCTTGAAGTAAATGATAATGTTTTTATACGAGAGATAACAAAAGAACAAAAATGGAGAACAAGTTTGATGACTGCCATTTGGAAAAAAAGTACATTTCTTGAACTATTGGATGGGGACATGAATGTTACTCCTTGGAAATTTGAGGGGATGAGTTCTAATAATTTTGATAAATTTTATTGTATAGATTTAGTAGATAATGATGAAACGGATATTATCCCGTTTGCAGGTTTGTATGGATCATCAAATGGTTTTGGCATATATCCACAGATGATTCCATTTTTGAAAAAAGAAGAATTAAAAATGTTGGATGGTAGTGAAATAAATTATGAGATACGTCTATGATGGTAGAAATATCAAATGGTGAACTTCTGGATAAACTTTCTATATTGAAGATAAAAATGGAAAACATATCAGATGAAACGAAGCTAGTAAATATATTCAAGGAATACAGAGAATTAAATCGTTTATCAAAAAATTTGTTATCAATAGATGGCATAGCTGATTTATTTAACAAACTGTATGACATTAATGTGGAATTATGGAAAACAGAAGATTTAATTCGCGGTAAAGAAAAATTAAAACAATTTGATAAAGAATTTGTTTTTTACGCAAGAAATGTGTATATTACAAATGATTTAAGATTTACTATAAAAAAAGAAATAAACGAAAAAACAAATTCAAATTTTGTAGAGGAAAAGTCGTATGATAAATACTAATTGTTTAATAGTAACACATGGATTTTTTGGTGATATACTTTTTGCATCTTCAATTGCTAAAAAGTTAAAACAAGAAAATCAATTTGTAAATGTTGATTATTTAATAGGGTTTCCACAAGTTGCAAGACTTTTAAAAAATAATCCATACGTAAATAATGTATATGTTTCAGAGATACCGTTAGCGTCACCTACCCATAGTAAAATAGACGCATCAAAGTATGACAAGATTGTAAAATTGGAACCATTATCATTTTTAGAACCACCAACTATTGAGTTTCAAAAATTTGCTGGAGTTAGGAATCCATCTTCTGGATATAAAGTATACACAGATTTTGATTATGATGTTTTCTTTGAAGCTCAAATGAGTTCCGGAGAACATCCGTTTGATCCTAATAAAAAATTTATAGCAGTGATGCGTAATTGGAAAGAAAAAACGTATAGATTTACACCAGAACAATATGAGAATGCCGTGGATATACCACTACGTGGCTATGGTGGTAAACACCGAAATGTTGAATACATAGTTGATAAACTTGAAGAAAAATTTAATGTCATATTTGTTGGATTTGAGCAAGAAATTAGTCAATATCAAACACAATATATTGAAGATGAATCGCCATTATCACTATTATTCCAGGCGTCAGTTATTAAAATGTGTCATGCATTTGTTGGGACAGAAGGTGGTTTAGCGAATTTAGCTGCAGGTGTTGGTACAAAAACAATACTAACAGGAGATTTTATCCATCAACTTTATGGACCAAAAGGAGTTTTGAAACAAATAGATGAACCAAAATTAGGACCAAAATATTACTTTCCAAACTCAGATCATGTTGTATTAGATCCTTTTTTAACCGATGAAGAAGTTATTGAACATATTATTAAGGAATTGGAATAATGAATTTAATGTATAACTATTTTGTTTTGGGATATAACGCAATAAATTATTTCGAGCAATGGTATGACTTCAATCAGTTCACAAATACCAATTTAAGAATAATAGATAATGGTAGACAGACATCATCAAATAAAATAAATCCATATATCATCCACACCAATAAACAAAATGTTGGATGTGCTGGGGGATGGAATTTAATATGCGATATTGGTTTTAAATATTATGGATTTGAAAAAATAATAATAGGACAAGAAGACGCAAGAATATCGGAAGAAATATTTGATGTTCTGCTTAAAGAATGCAATCCAAATACCTTGTGTGGTACATTTAATAACGGCTTTACATTTTCAACGTTTGCAATACACAGAGATACATTTGAAAAGGTTGGTAGATTTGATGAGAATATAGTTTATGGTGGATGTGAAGATAATGATTATCAATATAGATGTGAATTAAATGGTATAGAAGTAAAAACATTAGGAATATCAAATGCATTTAATTGCAGTATTGCTAATAACGATGATGTTAAACCACCAGAGACTTCACCTGCTAATGCAAATTATGTTGATAAAAAATGGGGTGGATATACATATGAAACTGCTTTCAATGGAATAGATGTTCCTAAATATAGTGAATGGTTTACAAAATTATACGGTAATCCAAATGAGTGGCCAAGTGAAACTGAATATAAATTATTTTTAAAAGGAAAGGTGTGATATGTCAAGAATTATTTATTTAGACAATGAAACATTAGACGATATAGATATGTCTGATGATATGAAAGTTATAGGTTGTTATCAAGATTACTATGACAAACCAAGTGGACAAGAACATTATCGTTTATTAAAATACTTCGCAAAAAACATAGATGGACCTATCATTGAAATAGGAACACATTGTGGAACATCTGCAGTTGCACTGGCAACCGCAACTAACCATGATGTTATTACATACGATATTGTTGATGTAAAAGAAAATGATTTGTCTCATATAAAAAACTTATCGTTTAGGTTATGCGAATTTAATGGTGATGATGAATACAAAGAAAAAATCCTAAACTCAAAAATGATATTCATAGATGCACCACATACTGGTGAATTTGAACAAATGTGTTATGATTGGTTAGTTGATAATAATTACAAAGGTATTACTATTTGGGATGATATACATTTGAATGAAGGAATGGAAATATTTTGGTATGGTGTAGAACAAAATAAAATGGATGTAACAGATTATGGACACATAACTGGAACAGGAATAATCTTCTTTTCAGATGATGTGGAGATTAGTTTGTTATGAAGATAGCATTTCACAGTAACCAACTTGGTGTTAGAGGAACAGAAATTTCTTTATATGATTATGCCTATTACAATAGAGAAATTCTTGGTAACAAATCAATAATAGTTTCAGATAGAAATGCCGATATGTCTGCTTACGAAAAATTCAATCGTGAATTTGAAGTAATACTCTATGATAACTTTTCTGAAGTAAATAATATAGTTGGTAAAAATAAAATAGATTTGATATATTACATTAAGGGTGGATCAAATGACGGATTACTTGTTCCTGGAATAAAGAATGTAGTTCATTCTGTTTTTCAATATAGACAACCACATGGCGATGTATATGCTTATGTATCGAAGTGGTTATCAGAAAAAGCAAGTGATGGTGAATTGCCATATGTTCCACACATGATAGACATATTAAAACACGATCACAATATGAATTACCGAGATTTTTTGAACATACCAAAGGACGCAACTGTATTTGGTTATTACGGTGGACCAACTTCTTTTAATATAGATTTTGCAAAGAAGGCAGTAATTGATGTTGCTCAAAAATATAAAGACATTTACTTTTTATTTATGAACTCTGAACCTTTTTGTGAAGGAATAGATAATATTATATTCCTTGATGCAACAACTGACATGGAAAGAAAAGTTGGTTTCATAAATACTTGTGATGCCTGTCTTCATGCTAGAAATGGTGGTGAAAGTTTTGGATTGACGGTTGCAGAATTTTCTGTTAAAAATAAACCAGTATTTACAACAACATATTGTACTGATGCATTATGTGATGGTGCTCACCTTGAAATGTTGGGAGATAAATGTGTATTATATTCAGACTATGATGATTTAATTGAAAAGATATTAAACGCAAAAGAAATAATTTCATCAAAAAATGATTGGAATGCATATACTCAATATACACCAGAGAATGTTATGAATATATTTAAGAATGTTTATTTAGGTTGATCATGTTAAATCATTTTGCTTATTTAAGAAAGTTGTCCGAATTAAATGTAGAGAGTGTATTAGATATTGGTGCTCATCTTGGCGAATTTACTTTATCAATGTATGAGTTGTTTCCGAATGCTAAATATCATATGATAGAGGCGAATGTCAATTGTGAACAATCACTAAAAGGCATTGAGTTTGCAACCTATGATATAACATTGTTGTCTGATATTGAACGTGATGTTTGTTACTATATGAATAAAAATGATTTAACTTCTACTGGTAATTCTTATTATAGAGAATTGACCGAACACTTCAATGATGATAATGTAATTGAAGTCATGGTAAATGCAAAAACACTTGATACTTTGTTACCAAATATGCGTTTCAATTTCATAAAACTTGATACGCAGGGTTCTGAAATTGATATTATCAAAGGTGGTTCGAGTTTACTACAATTCGCCGATTATATTTTAATGGAATGTTCTGTTGTAGAATATAATAAAAATTCTCCGAAGATTGATGATGTAATTGATTACATGAATAGTATTGGTTTTGAAAACAATACACCAATATATGATCACGTGATTAATGGTAAAATAATGCAGAAAGATGTTTTGTTTACACGATAGGTTTATTAAAATGAAAATACTTTTTATTGCAAATAATTCACAAAATGATTTTCTGTCCGATGCAGTTTTTCATGGACTTTTAAATATAGACGGTGTTGAAGTTGTAGACTACAATCCTTTGTGGTATATGTATGATGATATTGATAAGAATATGCTTGTTAATAGATTTCATGGTAGAGGGTTTACATATTACGCTTCATTGCCACCTAATAATTCTGATAGAAGTGACATAGAGAATAAAATAAAAAACAAATACTTTGATGCGGTTATTTACGGTAACATACAAAGAAATTCAGATCTAAAAGATATTGTATTCCATTATTACAATGAAGATAATATAATTGTATTGGATGGTCAAGACGAAACAGATTTGGCAAGTGAATACATATTAAACACAATATATTTCAAACGTGAATTTTTATTAGATGATTATTACAAATATCCATTCATAAAGCCAATATCATTTGCACAGCCAGATAATAAAATTGTTCGCGGTGTATTACAAAAAGAAAAGTTAGTTGCTCATGTAATTCCTGGTGTTGCAGAAACTTTTATATTCAATGATGAAAACGAATACTTTACAGATTATGCAGTTTCTTTATTTGGATTTACTTGGAAAAAATCTGGTTGGGATTGTCTTCGCCATTATGAAATCATTTCAACAGGTTGTATGCCTTTATTTTTGGATATTGAAAAATGTCCACCAACTATTTGTACAACTTACCCAAAAGAAATTCTGATTGAATACTATAAAAAATCAGGCATATACGATTTATTTAATATGGGTGGTGAGTTTCAATATGATGATAGGAATACTATGATAATGAATAGAGATTTAAATTTGATAAACAATTTACCAATAGATGATGACTTTTACAATTTGTATTCACATTATATTGATAAGTTAGTATCATATACAAAATCAGAACTAACTACAACTAAACTCGCTAAATATGTATTAAGTCATGTTAAATAAAATAAAATTAACTAAATGAAAATAGTTTATAGAATATCAGATGCTGGTTACAACAAGGTTAAACCAGAATACATAACAAATGAAAACTGTTTAAGAAATGCAGTTCAAGTATTTGGTAGAGATAACTTTCATATTATTGCGGATAATGTTTCAGATACCACAGAACAAACGATACTGAAATATGTTGATGGTATTCAAAAGGTTTCCATTGGTCATGGTGCAGGAACATTCAATCTTGCACTAGATTGGGCATTGAAACAAAATGAAGATGATATAATATACTTTTTGGAAAATGATTATTTACATAGACCAGGTTCCGAAAACATCCTGGTTGAAGGTATTGATTTGGGTGCAGAGTATTTGAGTCTGTATGACCATCCGGATAAATACATCCCAGCAAGTCGTGGTGGAAATCCACAGATAGATGATGATGGTGGCGAATATACAAAACTATTTTTATCAAAATCATGCCATTGGAAAATAACCAACAGCACAACGATGACATTTGCATCTACTGTTAAGGTATTAAAAGAAGATGAAGAAGTTTTGAGAAAGTGGACAAACAGAGGTCACTATCCAGACGACTATAAAATGTTCTTGGAATTGAGAGAAAAAAATCGTATATTAGTAACTTCGGTTCCGGGTTATTCAACTCATGGTGAAACTGCTTGGTTATCACCACTAACAGATTGGAGTAAAATATGATTTCAGTAATAATACCGTCATACAGAAATCCGAAGTGTTTGGATATTTGTTTGAAGTCTGCATTGGAAAATCAAAAGTATGAGAATGAAATAATAGTTGTGATAGATGGTTTCGTTGAAGAAACACAACATATCATTGATGAATATAGTAACAGAGTTTCTTTCATACCATTGGAACAAAACTCTGGTATGCAATATGCTCTAAATCTTGGTGTGTATAATTCAACAAATGAATGGGTGTTGATTGTAAATGATGACAATATTTTTCCGAAAGATTGGGACACTGTACTCGAAAAGGATTTTCAAGATAAGTTAATCATAACACCAAATCAAATTGAAAGAACTCCAAGTATATTTAATTTCGTTACTCTTAATTTTGGTGGTGTAGATGATTTTGATTTCAAACGATACACAAATGAAGAACAAAATCATAGAGAGAATAAACTAACAAACGATGGTGAGATATTTCCTTTCATCATACAAAAGAAATACTATATGGCAGTTGGTGGCTTTGATACGATATACAATTCACCATTCATTTGTGATTGGGATTTCTTTCTAAAATTGGAACTGATTGGGTGTAACTTTTTAAGAAGTAGAAAACTAAACTTCTATCACTTCGGAAGTATGGCAACAAAGAATGGATCAGAAGGAGAACGGTTCAAGGAAAGTGAGCGGGATGCTGCTGAAACATTCACATACAAATGGGGTTTCAATCCATTCAGAACAAAAGAAAACTCACATTCACCCAAAGGAAATACAATTAAAGGAATACGATATGAATAAAGAAACTATATTGATAACTGGTGGTGCAGGTCTAATTGGTTCAAGACTTGCAGATTGGATAATAGAGAATAAACCAGAATACAATGTTGTTATTGTGGATAACCTATCCGGTGGTTATATCGAAAATGTAAATAAGGATGCAACCTTCTATGAAGTAGATTGTGTTGATAGAAAAGGTATAGATGATATATTTGATAAACACAAACCAACTTATGTGTATCACATGGCAGCTTACGCAGCCGAAGGGTTGTCTCCGTTTATTAGGTGTTTCAACTACGAGAATAATCTATTAGCAACTGCCAACATTGTAAACAACTGTATTAAACATGATATAAAGAGATTGGTGTTCACATCAACAATGGCAGTATATGGTCATGGAACGCCACCATTTGATGAAGACCATCAACCAGTTCCAATAGATCCGTATGGTGTTGCTAAGTTTGCATGTGAACAAGACATACAAATTGCAGGTGAACAACATGGATTGGATTGGTGCATAATAAGACCACACAATGTTTACGGTATCAAACAAAACATTTGGGACAAGTATAGAAATGTGTTGGGTATATGGATGCATCAAATACTCAACAATAAACCAATGACCATATATGGTGACGGTAATCAAGTTCGATCATTTAGTTACATAGATGATTGTCTTGAACCTCTTTGGAAAGCCGCCGTTGATGACAGAGCATCAAAACAGATAATAAACGTTGGTGGAACCCATGAACAAAGTATTAACTTCGCAAATCAAGTATTATCTTCGGTTACTGGATATTACGATACCGTTTACCTTGAACCAAGACATGAGGTAAAATATGCTCATCCAACATGGGATAAGTCCGTTAGACTATTAGATTATCAAGACAAGACACTTCTTGACGAAGGTTTGAAACAAATGTGGGAGTGGGCAAAAACTCAACCCATGCGAGAACAATTCATTTGGGAAAACTATGAATTGGATAAGGGCATATATTCTTTTTGGAAAAATAATTAAAGAGGCATTATGAAAACAATAGGTATAGTTGGGCAAGGTTTCGTTGGTAATTCTGTTAAAGAAGGACTTAAAAAATACTTCAATATAGAAACATACGATATTATTGAAAAGAAAAGAACAGTAAAGAATTTGGATGAACTGTTTACTAAATCAGATATTATGTTTATTTGTTTGCCAACACCAATGAGAGAATCAGGTGAATGTGATACCAGTATAGTTGAAATTGTTTTGAATGAATTAAACTCTTATGGTAATAAGATAGTCATATTGAAATCAACAGTTCCTCCTGGAACTTGTGATAAGTTTTCTGAAAAATATACTAATTTGCATATTGTATTTAATCCAGAGTTTTTAACAGAAGCGAATGCAGTTGATGATTTCATCAATCAAGACAGGATAGTTTTGGGTGGTGGATCTGAAGAGGTTTTGTATATTGTTGAAGAAATATTCAATATATCTTTTAAGGGTATTCCTATATTAAAAACCGATAGAAAAACTGCTGAAATGGTTAAATACGTTACAAATTGTTTTCTTGCAACCAAAGTTTCTTTTGCCAATAACATTTATGATATTTGTAAAAAATCTAATGTTGATTACAATAAAATGGTAGATATTGTAAAATACGATGATAGAGTTGGTAATAGTCACTGGATGGTTCCAGGTCCAGATGGTGACAGAGGATATGGTGGTCATTGTTTTCCAAAAGATATGAAGGCACTTGTTTATTACGCATCCACTCTTGGTTATTATCCACTATTGATTGATAGTGCGATAAAAGTCAATGATAGGATAAGAACAAATAGAAATTGGGAAAATATGAAAGGAAGAGCGGTATCGGATGAATAAAACAAAATTAACTACATATTTATACATGGAATATAAATTTTAATTTTGGGAGATTGATATGCATGAAATAGCAAGTACACTTGTTGCTATCCAAACACAACTTCGTTTCTTTCATTGGCAGACTAAATCATACGCACGCCATCAAGCATATGGGGGGACATATAGTGCAATGGATGGTTTGATTGACAATTTTGTTGAGGTTTTAATGGGGAAATACGGTAGAGTTCCTGCTATGCCATTCAAACTGTACAATAGAAATGAAAAAGATATTATGTCTTTTATAGACGAAACCGTATCGTATCTTTTGAATTTGGATAATGTTCTTAACGGACAGACTGATACAGACTTGCTTAACATCCGTGATGAAATGTTAGCACAATTTAATAAACTTCGTTATTTAATTACATTAAAGTAAAACTAATTTAAAGGTGGTTACTATGAGTGAACAAACACAACTAAACGAAAATCAAAAATCAAAAGGCCTTGGTGACACTATTGCAAAGGTTACACACGCTGTTGGTTTGGACAAGGTTGCTGAAGCAGTTGCTAAAGCTGCTGGTAAAGAGGATTGTGGTTGTAGTAAAAGACAACAAAAATTAAATGATATGTTTCCATACAATAAATGATACCGAAAGACGTACATAAGATTGCAGATAAGATGGGTGTATCTTGGGATGGAGATAAAAACTTCATGTCATGGTGCCAACAGGTTGTGGGTAAAAGACACCTTGATGATATGTCAGAGGTAGAACTAATTATGGTATACAATAGAATAAAAAACGGTAAATACCCAACCGAGTTGAACACGGATGCCTAATATAAATCATATATCACCAGAGGAACTATCAAAAATAATAAAGCCGGGAGCAGCTGGTATTCTTACCATGACCACTTCTGGTGAATTTCTTTTAACAAAGAGAACATTAAAAGCACATTATCTCGGTGGATATTGGTCAGTTCCATCCGGCGAAGCAAATGTCAATAATTTAGAATCTATGGAAAATTGTGCTCGTAGAGAGTTCTTTGAGGAAACAACACATCAAATACCACCAGATGCTAAATTGGTTTGTATAGATCGATACTTTGCAGATAATAGAATGTATTTTCTCTTTTTGTATACAGTCAAAAAACGTTTCTTTGTTAAGATAGATTGGGAACACGAAGATGTTAATTGGTTCACAAAAGATAATCTACCACAACCAATATCTTCACAAATTTATGATGCAATACAAAGAGTTTGATATTTATTATCATGGAAACTAAAATAGAAAACATATTAGAGAAGTGGTCTAGAAAATATAAGAAGTCCATAAATTGTTCCAGACCAAAGGGATTTAGTCAGAAGGCTCATTGTGCTGGTAGAAAAAAGAGAAAGAAAATGTATAAAGAAATAGAAGAAGCGAGATACATAATGGACATGATGAAAGAAGATGTATTCGGACATCGTGTTACACAGTATTCTCCAAAAGATACATTTCGTTTGAAGAACAAACTATCTCAACCAACAACCGATGCTGAAAAGGAAATGTTCGTAGCAATGGTTGAACCACTTATGAAAAGAAAGTCATACATATCTCCAGATAAGGATGTATTTCTGGATTCATTTGTTGATTTAGATACAAGAGTTGGACAACGTGATTTTATTTCTCACGATGAAGAAGATGATGAATTGGATTATCTTTTTGGTGGGATGGATGATATTATAGATGAAGAATAATTTGCTTTGTAATATAAAATAATTTTTGTATATTTGTATACACTTAAATGATATTGGAGATTGTAATGCACCCTATAAAGAAAATGATAATTGAAGAAACTGCTAATGTTTTGCGAGAAATGAAACAAGAAAAAGATATTCAAAATTTAACTCGTGATCTTTATGAGGCAGTTCAAACATCAAAGATTGTTAAAAATAATCCTAAAAAATATAAAGTAGCAAAAAAAATAGTTTCTATAACTGAAGCAAATCTTTTAAAACAAATTCGTAAAGTAAATGAAAATCACGGAATAGAAGATGAAAGTGAAATGGCTAAGGCACAATTACTTTCCATAATGGAAAACGCAAAAGAGTTATATCGAATGATTGGAAACAATATTCAACTTGAAGATTGGGTTCAATATAAACTTTCAATAGCAGAAAATTATTTGGATGCAGTTCGTGGATATATGAAATACTTTAATGGAGAAGAAGACATGGAAGATAATATGGAAAACGAAATGGAAGATGACATCGAAAATGAATTAGAATGGGATGATGTTGAAGAAGAAGACTTTGATGATGAAGACTTTGATGAAGAAGAGTTTTATGACGTTGAAGACTTTGATGATGATTTCAATGAAGACTTTGATGATGAAGAATCAGATGAATTTGGAGTATGAAAAATATTCCCTTTATTTTCATAGATGATAATATAATATATTCTTCAAGTGGAAAATTTATTGTGATAACAAAAGAAGATATTGAAAATTACATTGAAAATGATTTCACGGAAGAAGAAATCAAATCTATGTTATATTATTATTTAATTGATATATCACCAAATAAACTTTCACATGAAAAAAATCAATACGATTAATTTTGATACAAGAACAATAAATGATTTGATACATTTAGATGAAGATTTAAAATTTGAAATAAACTCAATAATTCAAGAAGAAGAATTTATTTCTAAAAAAAATACAATCAATAGTATACTAAATGATTATGAATTTATCACTGATGATATTTTGGATACAGTTTTACCAGATATAAAAGATTGCTTAAAATCATTTATGAAAAAAAACTTAAACAAAATAGAGCTATCTGTTTTGAAGGAAGTTGTTAATTTAAATAATGTTGATTATAGATATATTGTTAATGTTTCAATTAAAGATTAATTTTAAGGTTTTGTTATGACTAATAAGTTTTTTGAATTTATAGCAACTGGATTGCTCACACCAATAATATATTTGGGTTATTCTGTTGTTACAATACTTTTTACATTTGTTATTGGTTTACCGATTGCAATTGGTTGTTATTTTATTGAACTCGCTATAAAGTTTTTATTACAAGGAGGTTAATATGCCAATTTATGATTTTGAATGTAAAAAATGTGGCGATATTAAAGAGTATTATGTCAAGAGTTTTTCAAGTGTTCCTGAAAAATGTTCGTGTGGAAAAAAATGTAAATTAAAGAAATTAGAAACATTCGGAAAATCTAAACCAATTTTTAAAGGTGATGGTTTTTACGAAACAGATTACAAAGATAAAATATAAAAGAGGTTATATTATGAATTATCCTAAACACAGATTGGGAAAAGATGTTGTGGTAAGACTTGCACCACAAGTTGGCGTTATGGAATGTGAGTTTAGACACCTGCTTAAGGCATTTGGACAACCAACATTCTCCACGGAATCGGGTGATGAATTTGATGGAATAGAAAAGGTGGCATGGCATATTGAATTTGAGACTGGTCATGTTGCTAAAATATCCGATGTCCGTCCATTTGGACTTCACGAAATGGATACCAGAACGGTTAAAGAGTGGAAAGTAAATGCTCACGATGAAAAGGTATACGAATGGATTAAAGAAAAAATCCGTGATGCCAACCCAATGGGATAATTTTTATTTTGATCGTATGAATAAATTTCATATATTAGTATTGTAATTTATAGGAGATTGCTATGAAGATTTTAATGTTAATAGTTGGCTTTATGTTTGTAACATACACATTTCTTGCAGAAGAAGTAAAGCCAAAGAAAATGAAGAAAAATAATTCTTGTTGCAAGAAAGAGAAACCAAAGAAAGATACAGTATATCTTGACATCAATAAGGCATTGAGAGAACAACATATACAAAAGTTTTAATAGTTTTATTCAAGGAGTTATGTCAATGAATTATATCATTGCTATGTTCCTAGCAGTTGGCGTATTGACTGCTGGTGACACAAAACCATTCTTGCTTAAGTCAATAGTAAGTGGTGGTAACGGTAATGCAACTCTCGGTCAAGTAGTTGCTGGTTACAAGAATAAGTTTCATGTGGGTATTCGTATTCCTAAAAGGGTGGCGTTGTCCGTAGAAGAAACTAATAGTATTGGGTTGTTGGCATATCCAAACCCAACGAATGACGGTGTAGTATCATTCGGTATTGATGGGATCGCTTCAATACAAGTAACGGATGTATATGGTAGAGTAGTTATGGAAACAATTGGTGGTGTATCAAATACAATTACATTGCCAAATCGTGGTGTATTCTACATCAGAATTACAACATGGGATAAACAAAGTTATTCAACAAAAGTTATTTTCAATTAAACAATGAGGAAAAAATGAGACAAGTATTTTTGGCAATCTTTACTTTGATTGCAGTCAATGCATTTGCAGGAACAAACATTCAGTATCAGGCACACGCACCTGCTGGAACAGACATTAACTCGAAGTTCTCTATCTATATTGCAGATAGCACTTTCGATGAAACATCACATCTTAACACAAGTGCTCTTTGGTATCGTGAGAATGTTGATGTAGAAGTGAATAACGGTATCATCAATTATCTTATTGAGAATGTTGCAGATAACATCTTGATTGATAACTACGGTAAGAAACTTTTTGTTTATGCTTATGTGAACGGTGTTTCACTTGGTAGATTACAAATTCGTTCAGTTCCGTATTCATTACTCTCAACATATTCTTTGGAAGCTGCTGAGGCAAAAGTTGCTGGAACTGCTAATAAGGCAAAGGTTGCAGATAGTGCTAAGATTTCTGCACATTCTTTAACTGCAAACAGTTCACTAACATCTGTTAATTCAGATTCTGCAAGAGTAAGTAATCATTCAAACACATCGGCGTTTGCAGATACTGCTCGTGCCGCTGGTAAGGCAACTCTGTCAGACTTGGCAACCTACGCCTCAACTGCTGCTCATTCTGCTAAATCTGATACAAGTATATTTGCCCGTGACGCTGCTCATGCATTTGATGCAGATACATCGGTGTTTGCTTATGATGCAAACCATGCTGACTTTGCTTCCACATCAGCATTTGCAACAAACGCTGCTCGTTCAGTTAAAGCTGATACCGCTACCTTTCTGGTGGATTCAACGGTGGCATCACGCAATGTCCAAAGAGGAGCAATCAATGTATTTGCTCTCGAAGGTGGTGAGACCGCAACAGTCGGTTCGTATGCAACAAGAGGAACAAACGGTATCACATGGGAAGTTAATCCACAACATAGAACAAATAGTGTTGCAGTTTATACAGTCGCACCAACACTTATCTCTGGAGATACAAGATGGATCGTCAGTCGTGTTGCGGTGGATTACAACATTATCGCCCCTACAAATCCGGCTCTGGGTCAGCTCGTTTCCGTTTTCAATGGCTCAACTGCAAATACTGTTACAATTAAAAATATAGATTGGGGAACAGATACCGCACTTGATTATACATTGTTGCCAAATCAATCAAGAACACTTTGGTTCAATGGTAATAAATGGGTTGTAGTAGAATAATCTCAATAACCATGTGTTAATGGAGTTACGAAGTCGCCAGATTATGTCTGGCGATTTCTGTTTATACCAAATAATTTCATATTTATATGTATGTTAAATATGGAAGAAAACAATGGCACAGTTGAATGCTAATACTCCGTATATTCAATGTTACATACGAAAAGAAATAACAGGTTATGATAAACACTTACACGGTTATATTTTCGGTGTAAAATCTATGTTGAATTATCCTATGTTGTTTCACTTTCAAAGCGAAATAGGTGCTAATTTTTGGAATATGCCAATAAGTGCATTCTTCCACACAGAAAAATTTGATATACTTTCAACTGATGAAAAGAAAAGATTACAGTTGTTGCAAACATGGGACTGTCAATCAACTGCCATATCTGTTTGTTGTTTCAAATTTCTTCAACACAAACGGGTGGATGTATTTTGTAGAGACAAGAAATGGCGTACTGGTATCTATCATTTTACAATAGACGATTACTATACTGATCCAAATGAAATTCATGTTGGTTATTCACAAGATATGGATAGTAAATGTTACCACTTTATAGAATTGGAAGACGGTAACTTTTGTATTCATCCAAACAATTTATTAAGGTGGCACAATCCTGATTTCATTATTCCATATGATAAGGATAAACCACCAATAATAAAAATTAACAATCCACTAATATCAAGTGAAGATATTGATAGAAGTTATGGTAATACTGCTTATTATTTTTACAACCATGAAGTAGAGTAATTTGGTTTTGATACATATTTATATGTGGTATTTATTATTCATAAAGAGAATGATATGAAAGATTTGGTCAATGAAGGTAGAAAACTACAAGACGGGTTTAAGAACAAACTCATTAAAGAAAATCCAATGGCTAATCCAAACATAAAGGGGCAGTCAAAATTGGATATACACTATAAGATAAATCATCCTGTATTGACTTTATTAAGTATTCAACAATCGGGTGGTGAATCGAAATCAATGAGTTCCGCTCAGTCCACCATGATGATGACATTCGGATTTAAGTCTCCTGGTATTAACACAATGAGTGATCCAGAAATGTTATTCCGTGATGCTGGTAAAATTGCTAAAATGATATGTGATTTATTAGACAACTATAATACCGATCATTATCCAGGTAGACCAACTCAAAAGGGAAGCAGTATAATAATACCAATTAAAGTAACAACATGGACAGGTGATTGATATGAAAGATTTGGTAAATGAAGGAAGACAATTACAAGATACATTTCGGAAAGTCTTATTGAAAGAAGATATATTTCAGGATTTAGGTATAGAACTTTCACCAAAAGCAAAAGAAGAAGTATTAACTAACAGACTTGCTAATAATCCACGATACACTGCAGCCGTTCAACATGAATGGGATTTTTTTAGCGTAAATGAAACGGAAGCAAAAACAGAAGATGTTGCTTCAATGTTAGAAAGATTGAGAAAAGATAGTTGGAAAAATACACCAGAGGATTGGGCAAAGCTTCATGTAACAGAGTTTTTTGCTAACAAGGAGTGATACAAATGGATATTACAAAACTAAAAGGACAAATACCAGATAATGTTTACGGTGAAATACAGTCTGTTTGGATTACCTTTCAGATAAACACCCCAACAAGATTAGCACACTTCCTGGGACAATGCGCACACGAAAGCGGTAATTTTAAGTTCACTACCGAAAACCTAAACTATTCTACAAAAGGGTTGTTAGCAACATTTCCAAAATACTTTAAACAACCTGGTCTTGCTGAAGCATATGCCAGAAATCCAGAACGTATTGCATCAAGAGTGTATGCAGACAGAATGGGTAATGGTTCGGAAGGAACACACGAAGGCTGGAAGTTTAGAGGCAGAGGTTACATACAATTAACCGGTAAAAGTAATTACACTGCATTTGATAAGTTTGTGAATGAAAACATTATACTTGAACCAGATTTGGTAGCCAAAAAATATCCATTACTTTCAGCCGCTTGGTTTTTCCACAAGAACAAACTAAATACAATATCAGATAAAGGTTTGGCTGAAACGGTTATACTCGAATTAACAAAGAGAATAAACGGTGGAACAAATGGTTTACAAGACCGTATCAAATACACAACAAAGTTTGGTAAGATACTCGGAGTAATTTAACATGGAAAATTTCAATAGACTATTGAAAAATAAAAAGAATATAATACAATCAGTTAGAAAAATATTAGAGGAAAGTCAGTTAAAGGAAGCACCTGCAACTGTTAAAATGACTGCAAATGAAAGATTCATAGAACAGTCGTGGAAGTCACTACCAAACAAAACAAAAGTATTCGAGACTATACCATTGATATTTGCAGTTTCATCAAAGAGTAATTTAACTGCTGAAGATATGATTACCCTACTTGATAAACCTTATGATTGGGATTCACAGGGCAAAGAGTGGTTATTGAAAGTTCTTAAAAAAATACGGAATGATCAAAAGGCATTCGATACCTTTAACAAAATAGTTATTGGTGGAACAATAGATCCTGGTGCACCATCGTTAAAGGATCTGTATAATGGCAAACCGGCATCAGGATTCATTCATGCTAATATAACGAAGTTTTATGCTAAGTTAAAGTCTGTTTCCAAATACAATGAGAAAAGTAAAACATTTACAGCAGATGTTGTTTTATTTTGGGGACCCGGTAAAGTTCAAAATGCATTTCAAGGTGATTTGTTAAAAGGAATGAAACCAGATGCAGACTCTCTTATTAAATTAAGTGACGGTAAAACAATAATGGCCTGTGTTAGTTTGAAGGCACTAGAAGGTCGTGTTGGTAAAGTAACAACCTTATTCATAGATAAATTTGGTGAAGAATCCCAATTGTCAAATGAATCCTTTTCTGAACAAGTAAATGAAGGTGTTATGGATTTATTCAAATCTGCAGTATCGAAAGTCAAAGATGCTGGATCTGTAGTAATAAAGAAGGCAAAAGAATATGCAACAGATTTTACAGAATGGGTTAAGGGTGCCAAAGATGAATTAACTGATGTGTTCGCACCATCAAGTGAATATGTTGCCGATGCTCAAGTTGAAGTAAAAGAATTGGAACAAGATGCAGAAGATGTTTTACAGGCATTTGATGAAGAAATTGTAGAATACTTCAATGTATCAGGTAAACCAATAACAGAAGCAAGTGAAGATGAACCAATACAAGTAAGTGTTTGCTTTAGAGATAAGATATTGAATTGGTATTCAAAATTTAATAACAATACAAAGAAATATAATACTGTATTTACTGACTTTCAAAAGACCGTATCGGAATACTCAACCAAGAACTTTTTTAGATTGAGGTTTGAATCCATACAAACAAAGAATAGAGATTACCAAAATAAGATGCGAGAAATAGAATCTATCATAAAGAGAGTAAAAAATGCAAAGGAAAAATCCGGTGGTTCATCGAATAACAAATCAAAGTGTAAACTTTTATTTGATGGAACAAAACCACTAACATTCACGCGTAAAGAACTTAAAAATATGTTGATGTCAAATGCAAACTTTATTGCAATTAGTATGTTACATAGAATGGTTGAAGATTATTTGAAACAAACTAACAAGAGAAATACAAAACAAGCTATAACAAACTTGGTAAAATTTGCAACACAAATAAATGCGGAAGCAATTTTTGGTGGTGCAATAGATGTTCCTCTAATAAAATACAATGGTAAAGTAATTATCAAATACGGTTCACGTGATAAGTATGAAGATAATCACACAAAGAATATGGTTGATTACTTTAACTCCGCAAAAACAATCCCGATAATTGGTTTGAAAATAACTCCAAGTGCAGGCAAGAGTGGTGAGATTGCAACATACTACAATATAACAATCTTCTGTCTTTCTGATTACAAAGGTTCAGTTGGATCGAAACCGATGGATTCGGATTTCATTTACAATGAAATTGCTTTCAAATGTAATAGTGGTTCTGAATTTACATTTGCAGTTGAAGCTGATAGAACAACCGATGGTGCTTCTGTCACAAAGATATTCATGGGTTAATACAAATGTTAGAACAGTTTTTTAGTAGTTTGGAAATAGATGATGTATCAGATTTGAATTATACGGAATATACTCCATACAATTCACAAGAACAAAGAGAAGATGTTTTGGAAAAGATAGATTGGGTATTAGTTAAACTACATAAGATTAAAGATAGGCGTAAATATGATTATGATATTGTAATGGGAATTAAAAATAGAATACGATTTAATGATTGTTCATTAACTACAAAGGGTGTTGAATTTTTGAACATAATAACAACAGATTTGAAACAAGACATCTTCTAATAAAAAACCCCTCGAATTTCGAGGGGTTTACTTTTATCTTATTCCTTTATCACCAACTATTGCTATTGCCTGTTTGAAGAAGTTATTTGCATTTTTCATTTCATCTATCTTCACATTTAGTTTCTTCAAGTTCTTATCTATTGCCGTTAGGAATGTGTTATCGTATGCCTCGCCTTTTGTTTTCTTTATCTTCCCAACCCAAATGGCAGCTTGAAATTCTGGTGGTGTCATTCCAAACTTTGATGCCATATCTTGTGTTAGTCTTGCCATATAAACATAACTCGGTGTCTTTGCCAATAGTTTTGATTTCTGTTTCTTGTCTAACTGTGGATAGAAAAATGATGCCATCCATGTGTCCATCGTAACAGGAACCCAACCTAAATCCTCGAAAGTATAATTTGGATCAAGTAAGTTCAGAGTAAAAGAGAATACTTTTTCAGCAGATATAACCGTGGTATCATCCAAAGCACCGGTTGGTTTAATGTGTCTTGCTATTTCTTTTACTGCAGTTTCTCTAGTTAATCCATAGCTATTTGCTTTCAATAGTTTTAAGAAGCGTAGAATGTTTGGTAGATAAGTATTAACGCCCATGTTTCCTTTAATCATACCACGAACAGTTGCTAAGTCTTTGTAAGCATCTTGTGTTTTCATCATGTTGTAAAGTTTAGTTGGTTCTATCTCCATCATTTTTTCTAACTTTTCTTTACTTTCTGGATTTGATAAATCCTTTTTAATACCACGAAATGTTTGAGCAGCAAGTTTGAAGTTCTGTGATAATGTATTTCTTGGTGAAAAGATTGCGAGTAGAATGAGAAACATAGTTCCTTCGGTATCTCCGAATGCATCCAATATAGTTTTATTCATTTCAGCATACCAATTCTTTGCTTCACCGCCTAACTCTAGCAATTCATCAATACCTTCCATAATTGAACCATCTACTTTGAGAACACCTTTAACTTCTTCTAATTGAGCAGAAGACATTTTTGTATAATCAACATCTGCTTCTTGAAGTTTAACATCAACAACTTGATCCAAATCCGATTCGTATTCGGTGAATATGGTATCCAATTGTTTAAGTTGTTTTCCAGTTAATGGTATTTCAATATCACCGGTTGCTTCATTTACCATACGAAATCTTTTACGGCTTTCTTTTGCCCATTTTGTATCTTCATTCAATATGTTTCTTAATTTAATCATTCTATTATCCTTATCATATTTTTAGTATACAAATAAACAGCTGCTGCTGCTCCAGCCATTTTAGCATCTGTCTTTTCTCTTTTAACAACTGCAACTGTGGCAAGTATATCACCCGATGGAGACCTGCCTTCTCTTACTCTATTTGAGGAATCTATATTTGCTATAACTTTACCTGTTCTTGATTCACCAAGTCTTACAAAAGGGTTTATGAATCTTGCCAGTATTTGTCCTGATGGCGATCTACCCAATCTTATTTTGTCTCGATCTATATTAAGTAGAATATCTCCTGATGGTGATCTACCTTCTCTTATACTATTATCATTGAAGTTTAAGAATATATTGCCAGAAGGAGACCTTCCTAATTTTATCACATTCAAGTTTACACTAAAAGTTAACTCAAATGCTTCTTCCAATATGTCTTTTAATTTAATCATATTTTTCCGGATCAATATATGGTATTCCTAAATCCAAATGAAACTGTTTGTCTGATGCCTCATACGATTGTTGTGTTTCATCTTCTGCATTTGTTGTATATTGCCAGTTCCAAAATAAATTGTCAGGTGTATCAAATCCAAAGAATTTCAAAACATTCTTTTGAGTTTGTGTAACATCTGCACCATTCCAATTTTGTCCTATACAAATAAAACCGGCTTGTTTTCCTTGTAGTAAATTATCTTCGCCCAAAGTGCTATGACGGTTTTCAATCCATGTTAATCTTTCTATTAGCTTTTGATACTCTGCATTTGTTTGCCCCCATCGAATAGATGCAAAGAAAAGAACAATATCTGCTTTGAATATCTCTTTACTTATCTGCCAAAGTTGGTCTGACTTTTCATTTACTGATGCCCAACATCTATGATTACCACTTGGATTTTTTGATTTATCTTTTAATACCGCATCCATTACACCACAACTGTTACCAGTTTTATGTGATACATTGCCCTCACATGGAACTATCTTTAATTGTGGAACATCTATCCATTCTGATTTATTCTTTATATTTTCTTTTATGAATAGAGCAAGTTCTGTTGATTTCGGTAATTCATTTTCAACACCACCCTTATCGTATTGTGTATTGAAAGGATAGCGAGTTGATGTAGTAATGAATAAAACTTTCTTTGATGGTTGGGATGCCAAATAAGAAACAGTATCGTAAACAACTCCAGATAAGTCTCTACGTTTTATTAAGTCTTTTAATAGTGGCATTGGCATTGATACATTCCGTTAGTTGTATATTCTTATTAAAGCCGTTAAAACATTTCCTCTACCAACTAAAGCACCTGTATGTGAAAATGTTTTATTTGTAGCTGGATTGTATATTCCGAGTCTTCTACCGTTCTTATCACGGAATATCTGTATACCGTTTGATGTAGTTTCTATTGTACCAAATAGTTCACCGTTCCTATCTCGGATGGTATCTCGTTTTTCTAACAATATATCCATTAATTTTATCATAAATATAAATATATTGTATAAAAAAAACCCCCCATATTTTATGGGAGGTTTTGTTTAAAATTCAATTAGAACAACCCCGCACCAGATTCCAAATCATATTGTTCTTTTTTATCAGGTTCTGATTTATTAACAATGGTAGCTTCTGTTGTCAATAAAAGACTAGCAACCGAAGCAGCATTTTGTAGTGCAACTCTTGATACTTTTGTTGGATCAATTATTCCCATTTTGAACATATCACCAAATTTATCATTTCTTGCATCGTAACCATAATTTGTATTTGGTTTTTTACCAGAAATATTTTCTTTTATTTGGTTTACAATGACGGATGGCTCTATTCCTGAATTACTTACTATATGACGAATAGGAGCTTCAACGGCCTTTCTGATAATACCCACACCAGTTTTTTGATCGTCATTCTCTGTTTCAATTTCATCCAAACATGATAGTGCGGATAAGTAAGCAACTCCACCACCAGGAACAATTCCTTCTTCAACAGCAGCTCTTGTTGCATGCAGAGCATCTTCTATTCTTGCTTTCTTCTCCTTCATTTCAACTTCTGTTGATGCACCGATTTTCAATACTGCAACACCACCTGCCAATTTAGCCAATCTTTCTTGTAGTTTATCCTTTTCATAATCGGCTGTACTTTTTTCAATCAATGCTTTGATTTCGCCTATTCTGGATTGGATGTCTTCATTCTCACCTGAACCTTCCACTATCGTTGTTTTCTCTTTATCTATTGTTATCTTCTTTGCGGAACCAAGATGATTTATACCAACGGTTTCTAATTTATATCCTTGTTCAGAACTAATAACTACACCGCCGGTCAATACAGCAATATCACTTAATGCTGCTGTACGGAAACTTCCGAACTCTGGTGCTTTAACTGCAGCAACTTTTAATGTTCCACGAAGTTTGTTTACAACCAATGTTGCAAGTGCTTCACCTTGTATATCTTCTGCAATAATCAATAATGGTCTTCCAGTTTGTGCAGTCTTTTCAAGTATCGGTAACAAATCTTTAATGGTTGCAATAACGCCATCGTGTATAAGAATATGTGCATTCTCCAATATCACTTCCATTGTTTCTTGACTTGTAACAAAATACGGAGAAAGATAACCTCTCAAAAACTGCATACCTTCTACAACATCCAAAGATGTTTCTGTTCCAGTTGCTTCTTCAACGGTGATAACACCATCCTTGCCAACACGTTCAACTGCATCTGCTATTAAGTTTCCAATCGCAGAATCATTATTAGCAGATATAGTTCCTACCTGAGCGATTTCTGTTTTACCTGTAATTTCTTTGCTATTGATTTTTAGTCTTTCTGTTATCTTTTCAACAGCTAAATCAATTCCTCTTTTTAACTCCATTGGATTTGCACCAGCGGTCACATTTTTTAAACCTTCATTTATTATTGATTGAGCAAGAACAGTTGCAGTTGTTGTACCGTCACCGGCAACATCACTTGTTTTTGATGCAACTTCTTTGACCATTTGTGCTCCTAGATTTTCAATAGAGTTTTCTAATACTATTTCTCTAGCAACAGTAACTCCATCTTTTGTTACAGTTGGACCACCAAGTTTTCTTTCAATTACTACATTTCTACCTTTTGGTCCGAGCGTAACTTTTACAGCATTGGCAAGTTGATCTACGCCACGTTTTAATGCAGTCCTAGCATCAATATCAAATGTTATTATTTTTGGATCCATAACTCTTAAAACCTCCGTTATTTATTCTACATATAAAATTGCTAAAACATCACTTTCATTTAGTAACAATAATGTTTCATCATCAATTGTAACTTCTACGCCAGCATTTCTACGGTAAATGATTTCGTCATTCGCTTGAACTTTCGTTGGAACAACATTACCATTTAACATAGTAATTCCATCACCAGTTGATAGTACAATACCCTGAACTGGTCTTTCTTGTGCAGAATCGGGTATAATAATTCCCGATGATGTTCTTTCTTCGGATTTTCTTGGTCTAACCAATATACCATCTCTTAATGGCAACAATCTCATAAAAACCTCCAAATTAAATTAAAAAATGTAACATACATATAACATCTATTCTTCGCCAGGAATTTCATCCCAATCAAAGAATTTTTCTTGTTCTTCTTTTTTCTTTTGTTCTTGTTGTTTGATGCGTTCTTCCAATCTTCTACGGTATCTGCCGTCTCTTGGGCGTTTCTCGCCATACCAAGGTGTCTTTGATACCGTTCCGTATGTCCATCCTTGATAGGACGTTGATGGTGTCCTTACAAGATTGAAATAACAATTAAAACATAACAGACGCAGATTGTCTAACTTACAATTACGCCAGTTATTATCTATGAAGTCTATCAGAAGGGGATAATTACCATCAGTCATTCTTGGTTCATCCCACCCACAAGCGGCACAAACACACGGAACCCATCCTGATAGTAATAATCTTTTTCGTAACTTCTTTGTTTCGTATGCAGGATATTTACCGTCAAGAATATCCTCTAACTTTTCTTTGTAACCTTTATTACAGTCAAACGATTTACCATTCCACTTATCATCTTTCTTTTCACGCGTAAGTGGAACACCAAGTTTTGAATGTAATTGGAATAGAGTTTTACCTGTCTCACTATCAATGTGCTGTTGCGCCCATCGTTTGTAAGTTCTGTAATCTACTTTGAGAAATCTGGCAGCATCTTTATTACCGAAACTGTTTTGCATTGCATATCTAACTTGTGCTTCGGTAAGTATTAGTTGTGGTCTGCCCATCTTTTTATTCATAACACACTAACTCATAACACTAAAACATAACACTAATAAATATGTGGTAAATTCACAAATGATAGATTATTGTTTTAATTTCTTCAATTTTATTTTCAAGCATCCTCATTTCTACTTCCATTTCCGATACAATTCGTATCAAATTTCTTTTTGTATCACTAATAGTTTCTGATTGATAATTGTTGTTAGATGATATATTTTTTTCAAAATAATCTCTGTCTTGTGCAGTCAATGGAAATTCCATATAACATTCTCCTGTTTTATTTATTAAATTGGTATATTAATTTTATCGCAAGTATACAAAAATATCTTCTGACTTATTTCATATGCCGTATTTTCAACTGAATTTTTATGTTCGGCAGGTAATACTGATGATGATCTTACCGTGTGTTTTACGGTTATACTCCCATCATAAACAACATTGTAACCAAGAAATCTTGCAAAGTATGAACACCATACTTCTTCAAAAAAATGTGGTGTCTCTAAAAATGCACCTAATGCGTTTGGATATAATCTTCTATATTTTGGATGATTTGTTAAAACATTCCACACATTTCTTCTTATGAAATAAGCACAGCCGGATACATTTATACATTTTTGTCTGTCTCTGTATAGGTTTTTGTTTTTATCAATTTCATTCAATCCACGAAATTCCGGTTTAAAATTTGAACCAAATGTACCAGCAGAGTCTATCTTATTATCGTCTGTAATTACTTTTGGACCGAGGATGTGTATACCAGGATTTTCTGAAAAAATACGGTTTACTTGTTCCAAATCTTTAGCCGATATAATAACATCGCCATGAATAAATCCTATTATTTCAGAATTGCCTTTTAATGCCATATAATTACATGCATATGCATATCCATTATTTTCTTTAAAATAAACCTTTTCTATTATGTATTTGGTTATATTTTTTTTAATCCATTGTTTGAACTTTTCACCTGAGCCAGAATCATACAAATATATTTTACAATTTTCATTTAATTTAAAAACATCTTCGTGTAATTCTTTTAACAGTTTTTCTATCAAACCTTCGGTTTTATGATGTGTGATACATAAGTCTATCATTTTATTTACATAACTTTTGTGAATGTAACAAATATACGAAATCTATTCATAAATACCAAGCAAAAAATAAAAAAGGTGAGCCGAAACTCACCTTAATTTTATCGTTGGTCTAACAGAGCAAAGTCTGTAATTCGGAAATGGTTATATGGATTTATCGTTCTCTTACGATACCATACGCCCCCGCCATCCCATTCTTTTCCACCTTTACCGGAAGTAGTGTTACCTTCTATTGTGGTTCCACTTTTACCTTCCCACTTGTCTACAAAACCAACATGACCAAATGTAGTTGTTCCTCTACGCCAAACTACAACCGAACCCATCGGTATCTTCATATTGGATTGTAAAACTTTTGTTGCTTTGATTGTCTTGTTCTTGGATATAAAATGTCTTGCCAATCCAGAACGAACACGCATTGTTTTTATGTCGGCACTATCAAGACAGAATGAAACAAATGCTGCACACCAAGGATTACCTGGTCGAAGTCCTACGGATTTCAAAAATTTTGTAACCCAAAATCCTCCGTTGTTTCCTACTTCTTTTGTTCCAACAAAACCATACGCAATTTTTCTAACTCTTTCACCGTCTGTCTGATTAACTGTTTGAGAAGCAGAGAGCGGCAGTGACGATGTTAGCAAACAACCAAATAGCATAAGCGATAGGATTTTCTGCAAGTATTTCACGGGTTCTTACCTCCTTGATTAAGTATGAATCAACAAACCAAGCAGCTCCAACAGCAAGTGCATACTTTGAAAGTCCTACTGCAAATGTGCTGAAATTACCATCCCCAAATGTTGCACCAATAGCAATCACGGAAAGAACTAAAAGGGGAATAAATGTTTTTAAGGTATCTAACATGATGAAACCTCTATAATAATAAAACAATTAACTGTATAAATAAATATGGGTAGTGATTAAAAAACCACTACCCATTGATGTATTCGTATTCTCTTATAGTCGTATATTACTTCTTAATACCGAAGAAATACATATCCATTTTATTATGATTATATTCATAGATACCATCTGGAAATGTATCAACAAAACCAGGTATTTGTTTCAAATCATCTTCATCCAAATTTTTGTAATAGTTTTTCCATTCTTCTGATACTTCTTTCAATAGCGGAGCCGCCCATGATCCGTCAGTTCTCGGTGTCCCATGTTCTGGTCTGAACGTGCTAGCACAAGTCAATACAAATGCACCACCTTTCTTTAACATACGGATGGCATTAAGTATTGTTTTCTCGTAATACATATCGTGTTCAAGTGCTTCGGTTGATATTATTGTGTCGAATGTTTCATCTGGTGCATCGTATTCGTGACCTATACAAACAACATCAACATTGTTTCCTTCTGCAATATCCAATCCAATGTATTCACAATCATCGAATAGGAATTTGTTGTTTCCATTTATATCAAGGGAGCCAATATCCAAAACTTTACTGTTTTTGAAATGTTCGGGATATAAAGATTTAATTCTAGAACAAAAATCTCTTTGTGCTTGATGTGACATAACTTTTACCTAACGGTAATTAAACATATAACCATTTACAAATATAAATATATTGATTGTAACAAACAAGCAAAATAATTTTGTAGTCCGGGTGGGACTCGAACCCACACGAAGTTTACACTTCTCAGGATTTTAAGTCCTGTGCGTCTGCCATTTCGCCACCGGACTTCTAATTACATTTCATATACGAAACGGAAAAATTCGTTTCTCATACCTTCTGGTAATTGATTTACCAGAGTATCCGGAAACTGATAGTCGAACATCACTATCAAATCATCTGTCTTTGATTGTTCCAACATTTTCCACAATAGTTCACGCTTAGCTTTTAATTCTCGTATTCTATCACCAAACCGGTCGCGGAGATTTTCTTCAACAGAATAATCTATTAAATTTCTTTCGTAATAAGCACGGTATAAAAAATCTTTTGCGTTCTGTAATTTTTTGAGTTCGTCATCACATTGGTCAATCCAATCCAATATCTGTAATTCACTTATACCATTCATATCATTCTCCGAATATAGTTAGGAAACCTTTTATCGCTCTCATAAAGTCGCCGGCAAGAAAAATGAATATAAGTGCGTTGAAAATGCCAACCCCAATCCATATATTCGTCAGTCGCTCGCCGCGGGATTCCAGAATTTGTTTTGGTTCTTTCATAATTAAAATCCAAATGTTAATCCATAACTAATGTTCACATTTTCATCGGTATAGTTTCTGTCGAAGTATTCAAAGTTCTTCCATGTTCTTTCAAGGGAAACATGGAAACCCATTCTTTGTGTTATATCAAGCCGAATACCACCACCGATTCTTCCCATTTCACCGAGAATGTTTCTTCCCCAAAATCCAGAGCCGAAGAAATAAGTTCCACCAGCACCACGATTGGTTATTGAGTTGGTTCTCAAATGAACGGCCACACCAGTATTTTGTATGTTTGTCGAACCCATCCTCAACAGTTCTGTTTCCATACCCACATAAGCGATACTGCTAATTCTATACACAGTCGCCAACCTTAAATTTCCATCGGAGAATTGTGCGTTTGTAACTTGAAACATCAGACCATTAGGTTGTGCAAATGATACAACACAAGTCATCAATACCATAATGATATACTTCATCATATAAACTCCTATTGTGTTCGGAATGTTCCCACTTCAAACTTCGTTTGAGTTGGTTACATCCCTCACCACTTATTTGCTAAACAACATCCACAGTATCATCCCAATCAGAACAGTATTCAGCACAGTTAATCCAATCAACCACACCACCACATCCAATATAAAGTCCACCATTCTTGGTGAATCATCAGTCCATAACCTTGAATGTTTACGAATCATACAAATACCTCGTCAAGAGTGCATTCAAATACAAAGTCTGTTCCGTATTCCGCATTTTCCATTGCCAATTCGTGTGTGGTGAATACTCCACGAATTTCGCAAAATCTTTGATTGTAAAGCACAAACACTTTCATCGCCTATATCTCCTTAATATATGTTCAATAAATTTCAAATCCTTATCGTTCCATTTGGCATACCGATAAGATTCTAACTTTCCATAAGTCCAATTTGATATATTGGTCACAACTGCCCATACCAGAACAAGTGCAATACCGATTAGAATAGATCCAATAATATCGGTCATAGAAACAACTCCAATACCATGAGAATTATGGCAGTAGTGATTGATACCAGATGAATGTTTCCGATATAACTTGGCATCTGTTCACCGATGAACCGTTTGGTGAAACCAGTCCAGTTCAAAATAGTTTGGATTTGCATTGCCAGATAAATAAGACCGGAACCCGCAGATATAATAAGCAGTCCGAGAATGATTGGCGTTAGAATTGTCATGTTGTTTATTCCTTAAAATGTTATTGTAAAAAACCGATAGGTCTTGTTTGTGGTTCGTTCATTGTCTTCACATAATCTCGCACATCTACCAATTCACCGGCGTCATTGTAAACCATTTGAATGGGCTTTTGATCGACTGGAAGACTATCAACTAAGCGTTGGATGGCATCGTTGAATGATTTGTTGCGAAGGTTCTGCAACCCAATAAGATATTTTACACTCAATTTACTCATTGGGCACCACCTTCATAATCATTGGAGATATGGTCTCCGTGTCCATCCATCGGGATATAATCTTCCGGAAGATAATCTGGATCTTCTTCCAATTCATCATTGGTGAAATACTCCAGATATAATTCCTTGAGCACTTCATCTTCAACATTTTGATAGCCAGTGAACCCATACTCAAGCACTTCACGCCAATCTGGCATGATGTCATGTTCAAGTTCAAAGTCAATGATGCTGTCTATCACTTCTTGTTTGGTTAGACCGTGGAAAAAGGTTTCTTGCAATTCATTCTGTATCATGTTGGCTCCTTTATTTGTTGTTTACTGGTTATTCGTTTCAATTTATCTTCAAGGGCAATCAATCTCTGGACATCTGGATTATCTGGTGTTTGATCGAATTGTGTTGCAATATACAAGTCTAAAATTTCAGCAAGCAATCTGTCCGTTTGATCGGAATACATTTTCTTGTAGTTAGTTTTCATCTTTATCATCCTCGTTATTTTCTACATACCACAATTCATTGTCAAGTAAATATGTTGCCATTTCGTGTTGTTCTTCAGCATTCCAAAGGTCGCTTTCTAATTCCGAAATCTTTTCTTCGTAATAATAAATGTCATCCTCGGCATCATTTAGCATCGCTTCCAATTCAGCTTTTGTCCAGTCACCTTCATTTTCATATTCCGTTTCACCGGTCATATATCTGTAATCAATCATTGGTTTCCTCCACTTCTTCTACTTCGGAAATAGGGTGATTATTCAATCGTTGTAATTCACGCAGTATTTCAATGAGGGTATCAGTTGGAATTTGATCCTTCACAGAATGCCAAGGTATAAAAGACTCATATCCTTGGTATTCTAGGTATTCGTGTGAGAACACCCAAGTTTCCTTATCTATTTCTTCTTTGTTATTAAAAACAATTCTATCTACCCATTTCAATTCAACATCATCAGGATAATTTTCAAAGTCACCATACACAATGCGGTATTCTTCTTGAAAGAGTAATACTAACTTTGGAGTGGTTTTTCTATTATTGGCTTCACGCATTTCAAAATTTATACGTGCAATAATCGTTGCACGAAGCACTGTATTTAATTCACTATACGCTTCGGGTGTATCAATCCACGGGTTTCCGAATGTTTTTCTGTAATCAAGCAAACACATTTTATTCTGTCTCCTTTGGGGTTATTTGCATAGCTGAAAATGTCATTCTGTAAATGTCTTCCCATTCACCGTCACAGGTGTTACATTCCATTTCATAGAAGTATATGTCATCTTCTATACCTTGATCGAGAGTTTGCCAATCATCGCTACCGCAGTGTGGGCATTCGGCTTCACGGATATATCTTCCGTTATATTCTTCACCTTTTTGAACATAGACTTGATCCATATCGTCATTCCTTTTGTTAGTTGTTTATTGATATACAAATATAAGGCATTCTCGCCTAACGGCAAAGCACTATTTAACTTATCGGTTGGCATTGTAACTGACGCATCCACTTACGGTATTCATCCTTTGGGATGGCATCCACGGACTTTATTCTGGTCATACTGGTTTCGTATAGAGCACTCTCAACGGCCATGTCCGATGATTGTTCCCATGTTTCAATTCTTTCCATGTTGCCATCCTCGCCTTCGAGAATAACAATCCACTCTTGATATGCAGTATAGTTGTTCATCAGTTCCACCTATAATCTTGTGTGCAAGAAACTGTTTGTTCGGTTAGGGCTTTGAGCATACCGAATGCCAACAATTGGTTTTCGTATGCTAGTAACTTCTGTTGGCGGAAATCCTCATAACAGTAACCGTCTTTTTCAAACCCATTCACTACACCCTTCCAATGTTGGTAGTCTTCCAGACTTTCGTGAAACTTCATCAGAGCATTACAACATATATCATTTACTTGTTCTTCATCTAGCAACATAGTTCACCATTGAATAATTTTGATATTTGAAAATTGATTAAAGTCTCTGCGGGTGAAATTAAATTCACCATTGAATGCTTCACCGGTTCTGTGGTTCTCAATATATCGAACCCAAGCCCGGTTGGTTCCCGTAACCGTGCAGTCAATCCACTTACCACGGTTCGGGCAATACCATTGGAATTTGGTGCCACGCTTTACATGGTGTGAACGGCGGTCACGGATGCCGGGTTTGCCTACCATGATGTTCTCCTGTTCGGTAAATAAGTTGGACCCCAAATATCGTAGTCTGCTGTGCCATCCATGATATTTCCTCTTGCGTGTTTTGCAGGTGCCTTGTGTGAAGCGGCTTTGAGCAAGTCACCGGGTTTGTAATCAATCCCATCTACCGTGCATTCTTTGAGGACAACGAAACCCCAAACGGATTCGGTTCTCATTCCGTCTTTTCTGGTATAACCGTTTGTAATCTTTGCATACTTTTTGCCAAATTTTATAGTCCAGTCTGTATTGATATTGTTACCTACCTTCTTTGCCAGTTCTGGTAGTTTCTTACGAGCAAGCTCATGTATTGCTAGAAAGAGACTTGGTGTTCCTGGTGTGTTTGGTTTTATGTTCATAGTTGTTTCCGTATTAAAATCTTCTGAAATAGTGGCCGTTATCTTCTTCGTAGTCATACATAATTGAGCGTGCAGTTTCTTCCCAATCAATAGCAATCCAACTTGGAAAGTCCCTTGGAATATACCCAAACTCTGCACATATACTCTCAGCAAATTCCTCGTCAGAACGGTGTTCGCCATTATACGCCTCATCTACATCAGAGAATGGAATACCAAGGTTGCTTGCCGCCTCGAATACATCTATATCATAATAACTGCTATAGTAGTGTTCTGCAAATTCTGAAATTTTATCCCAATCGCCATTCAAGAAATCAGGCAATTCGCTTAAATCAAATTCCACCATGTCTTCGGTAATGTCTATGTGGTCAACGTCCTCTGGACGTATGCCAGAAATCCAGTCTGCCAATACAATATCGCCGTCATGGACAGCACAATCAAATTGTTCTTGTATGCTATCTATTAGATCTTCGGGTTCCCACCCATCTTCCAAGTCTAATTGGAAATCATAGACACATCCTTGCACGGTCAATTTTGCATTGATAAAAAATTGTTCTTTACTCATGGTTGTTTTCCTTATTATTTAATAATTTCAATTAGTGAAATTGGAACGGTCCAGTTTCCTTTTGTTCCTTCCATAGTTAGAACCGCCTTTGTTCTGTTTACTTTCTTAACGGTGAATTTCTTTCCGGCTACTCTTGCGTGGTTTACCTTGCAAGGCATACCTGGACGCAATTTGTTTTTGATAGTCAGCATCTTATCATGTTGCTTAAATTCTATGCGTGAGTTCACAATACTACGCAAAATTGCCAGTTCATCATAAGACAATTCACCAATACAATTCTCGATGGTTGTCATTGCATTTGCCGTCTGTTTCTTCGTCATGGTTGTTTCCTTTGTTGGTTATTTATTATGTTACAAATATAAGGCATTTTTGGGAAAGATCAAAGCACTATTTAGATACCGAAAAGATTTTTGGTTGGCACACCTTCACCCATTTTCATCTGGTCAAGTGCGTCACTATACAAAGCAATACGATATAAGACGGTTTCCTTTCGTCTGGTGAAGTCTTGATATTGTTTTTTGGTCATTTGTCTATTAGTGTTTATACACTCACTCTGTTCACGGATGAGCTTTGAATAGTCGCCCCAAGCATCTGCAAGTTTATCGTTGATTGTTTTTGAATATAACATGGTTGTTTCCTTATTTCAAATTAGTTTTTTTGAGAAAGTAATTATAGACGCCTGGAATATGCTTCTTGTAATATGGTTGTTCGTATTTGCACCATTCCTTTAATTCTTCTTTTGTTTGGAAAGGGTTTTTCCAAGATTGACCTCGCATTATCATATTGAAGGCGGGTTCAAGTTCATCTACAAATTGTTGCACAGTCCAACCTTCCCATATATGTTTGTTCATATCAATTTCCATAACAGTTTCCTTTCGGTAAAGTAAAAAATAAATTATCGTGTGCACAAACCGGCTTCAATCAATGCCATTGCAGTTCTACCATAGAAACCTTGCAATGTCCAAACATCGCCACTATCAATAAGAGTTTGGAATGATTGGATATACAGTTCTTCTGTGCATTCATCATTACATTCGATATTCATAATTGCATCAAAAGTGCTCATATTATTGTCCTTGTTGTTGTAATTTTACTTTGTTATTAAATTCTTTTTGTTCCTGCACCGTTCTGTCAAATACCTTTTGAGCTTCACCAAACTGCCCAGCAAAGCACATTGCATCATAAAGCATTTTCAGTTCACGGTATCTGTCTGTTTCTGTAAATTTTTTCATACAATTCACCTAGTATAAATTAACATTTGTTCTACTTCTTTTGCAATTTCTTCGGGTGTTCTTACATCATATATCCAAGTATTTTCTGCACCTTTGACGCGAATTTTACTACCCCACTTTTTTTCGCCTATTTTGTATTCGTTTATGGTTACAATATATTCTATATTGATATAGTCTGTGTCATGGTAAAGACTGAAAGCACCGGTTTCTTTTTCTATTTTGAGAAGTTTCATAATTGTTTCCTATTAAAGTTTTGAAAGATTTGGGCAAGAGTTAAACATTCTACGGGTAAAGGTATGGCGTCTGTTATATCCATCGTCATTGATAGCAACAATTAGTGACGGAGTTAGACCGGTAATTGTCAAGACAACATCTTTTTTACCGAGACTATATTCATAGTCATACATCCATCTGTTCTGACAAAACATGGCAAACAAAACGCCTATGTCTTTTTTCACATTATTACGCCAGAAAATTTTATCGCCTATTTTGAGGCCAGTTGATTTTGCCATAGTTGTTTCCTCATCCTTCTTTCATAAGTAAAAATACATCATCTTCGGTTATGTCCGCCTGAAATTTCCATTTCAATTTGCGGGCAATATATGTGTTCATAAATTCGATAGCCATATCTTTGTTTCTGGCTTGAATAATCTTCGTTGATTTTTGAACGGGACCGTCCTCGCAGTATTTTGCACCGGTTGCGGTTACGCTCCAATAATAATAGGTTGATGTCATGGTTGTTTCCTATGTGGTTATTGTTTATCTTACATTACAAATATAAGGAATTTTTTTGTAAGATCAAAGCATTATTTTACTTTGATACATATTTTTTTTCTTCTACCAGTTGTTCCGCTAACTCGTTATCTACCAATGACTTACGAGAAGTTGATTGGAGGACACGGAGTTTTATGTTTAAGTCGTTGATACTCAACAAGTTACGAAGTTCGTGTTTTTGATAGGAAAAAACAACAAGAGCCGTTACGGCTACGGTTATCATCAGAGGGAAGTATTTTAATAGTTGTTTCATTTGTTTACCTTAACTTACAATACAAATATAAGGCATTGGCATGAAAGATCAAAGCATTATTTTCGGTAGGTAAAATTTATATTTAGACTAAATATAAATATGTATAACCCCTTGAAAATAAAGGAGTTAGGAGTGTTCGTAAGTGGTTGATTTTTAAGGAGTTAAGTGCTATGACATTTTGTCATGTATCATATATCTTCTTATAGTTCATGTATCAACTTCTATCTGACGGAATGATGCCATAGTAGCCGGTATCAATCTGTGAATGAAATTTGTCACGGTTCATAATACCAACGGAACCATCGCCGGTATCTCTGAAATAGTAATTCATATCGGATATGTGAATGAGTTTCCATGTCCTACGGAAATTGTTTGAGTTTTCCCATATACATTGAATGTAATCATGGACACACAATTTCAGACCTTCGTGTATTGTAACTTCTGTTGTCATGTTATGTCCTCGAATGGTTTTAATCTTTCAGTAGCCAATTTAGGATCACCCTTAACGAATACTAAAACATTCTGGTGACACTTGGCTATCTTTCTACTACTGTTCATATACTTGAATGCCCTCATAGCAGCGGTTGCTGGTTCTTGTAATAGAATTAAGTCATTGTATAAACCACAACCGTTCTTTTCAAATATATCAATAGTTTTATTTGTAAACTTTCTATACATTCCTTTATCGTCTCTTGTGTCACCAATGATTATTGCACAGAAGCGATTATTCCTTAATTGTGTTAAATGTTTAGTTAGGATGGCATCATATGTTTTTTCAAACTGTTCATCCGTCATTGTGGACAAATCTGTTTCCAACTCTGAATAAACTTCAAGGGAATAATATGGCGGACAAGTAAAAAGAAAATCATACTCACCACCATCCCAATCCAAAGCATCTGAACATATCCATTCTGGTATGTAATTATCACATAGTTGTTTTGATTGTTCTGTGTTTGATAATACTTGTTCTTCTCTTATGTCTGTTCCAATGTAGTTACGATTTGTTTTGGATGCAACAATTCCTCTAACAGAGCCACCTGCAAATGGATCAAATATGGTGTCACCTTCGCCAGTGAACCATCTATACATAACTTCACATAATACAGGATCAAATATGGATGTGGACTTTTGTTTCAGTTGTAATAATTCTGAAAGGGAAAGTAGATTTTCTTCACGCCCTAATTCTGATTGAATACCCATACTCAACCAATACTTGCGCCGGTCTTTCCAATACTTCTGCTTTACGTCAAGCACGGATATTGGTGGAACAGTGAATATATCTTTTAATGTTCTTGCCAAAACTTTTCTCGGTATTTCCAAAATCATACATGACATTTTGTCATGTCTTAATCTTTGGTTTCTTCTTCTTTGAAACAGTATATCCCTTCTTTTCCAAGAAGTCAATCAGTTCCTGTTTGCCTTCATTTGTTTCCCAAAACCATCTATATTTTTTATAGAATGTCTTTCTACCTTCGGTTTGTAAATAGTATTCAAATTCTTTTAGAGTAAACGGTAAGCCATCAATGATTGATAAAAGATCACGAACACCATATAGTTTTATATGTTTATATCTCTTTACCATTTCTGGTGAAACATCAATCACACATGGTATGAAATAACCATGTAGTGTTTTCTTGTTAGGATTTTCCTTCTCTATCGTTTCCGATACTTCCATTACCTTTCTATTTGATGCCGGTGTTTTTTCGGAGTCAAAGTTTAGGTTACATTTTGATTCAAAGTAATAAAGAATGTCACCGTTTTGTTTACTTGAAAATAAATGGTCTATCTGTCTATTCTTACCATCTACCTTTATCAGGTTTCCATTCTCTAATAGATTCGTTGCATACTCCGAAAAGACGGTGTTCCAAAATGTTTCCCAAACATTACCCATTTGAATCAGTATAGATTGTTTACTATCATCTTCTATTCCGAAAATCTTTAATTGTAAACTATCAGTCATAGACACACTTATTTCATCTATGAGTGGTGTCAGTTTTTCTTTTAGGTATTTGTTTATCCGCATATTAAGAAACCTTTTTTAGTATTACAACATATTCATGCATACGAACAGACTTTCTATTTACTTCAAACTTACCACAACGAGTGAGTGCAACATTTGAAGCACCTTGCCATATAATTTCATCCCATAGAATAAAACCAACTTCCTTTGCAATACGGATGGTGTCACCATTGAAGTGAATTAACTCACCACTCTCGTCTCGGAAATTACCAACCACGAATACTGCAAATGAATTTGGTTCAAGACAATCATACACATTCTGGATAACTTTTTTATACATACCCAAAAATTCTTCGTATGAAGCTGCATTACTTAAATCTTCTTCCATGTTGGAATATAGTTCTAAATCATAATAAGGCGGACAAGTCAATGCAAAGTTGAATGTTTCCTTTGGTTTGTATTCTGAACTATCACCGAGAACCATATCAAACTCTATTCCCCAAGTTTTCATTTCTCCCTTTATTCTTTCTACTTCTTCTTCTCGGATTTCTACTCCATGATATTTGTGCCCCATTTTAGTAGCCATATATCCACGCGTTCCACCACCACCAAACGGATCATATATTCTACCCTGAAGCGGACAGTATGCTGAAATTATCATTTGAGTTAGGTGTGGATTGAATACACTTGCCTTCCCATCATTTACTCCATGCCTTCTATCACTACGGTTTGAGTTCAATGATGGTCTAACTTGTGCTGTATCGTTTATTATTCTTTTGAGTTCTTTTGTTATGGTGGAGTCTGGCTTCCAAAGACTTGACGGTAAAAATCCTAATCTACCAATCATAGATGTATCGTCCACAATGTTCCCCGTTTCATCAATACGCTTCGGAAATCTTTCCAGGTTCCTTTCAAATAATTCTTTATACTTGTTTGTAGTATCTACTTCTTCCCAAAACTTCATCGGTGTCTCCAATTATATTACACAACAAATATAAGTATTCGATGCTTCAGATCAAAGCATTTTGTGGAGGCGCCGGGAGTCGAACCCGAGTCCTGCCCATATAAACCAAAGGCACTACATACATAGTCAATGTTTGAATTTAATAGTGAATTGGAACATAGACAATCCTCCTCACTACGAGAAACTAAATTTCATCATACCACAGTTTCATCAGTATGATATAACCCTAATTTGCAACGCCCATACTAAACCCAGAGGGTTGTGGTTTTAGGTGGACGGCATGGCTCAAGCGGCCATTGCGTAAGATGTAGTGTTGCCACTTATCAGTTCGCCAGTTGTATTAACGAGCTCCACCAGCGTAGCTCGGTATGCTCCATTTGTTTTATCAATGACCAGTCGAGACCTATTCGCCCCCATTTGTTATTTATATCTTTCTATTCTTATACTATCTATAAACAAGTTGTTCATTCCTTTACCATCTGCATTTACTATCTCAAACTCATAGTAAACTGCATCACGGAATTGGTAACGGTATGTATAAAATTGTTTATGTATTCTGTGCGGTTGATTGGTATAAGGTAGTGAACCAATCGGTTTACCATTTACTCGGATGGCATACTTGTTATTTCTATTGTGTATAAACCTAACTGTAATATCACAAACAACATCACCGTTGATGTGAATACCATCAGGAGACTTGTAACGGATTGTTGATACGCCGTTGGTCACCAGTCTTTTTACTACCCTTGTAAAAACAAACGGCTTACCTACATGAACAACTTTGACTGGTTCAATTGGGATGGCATCCGATTGTGATAACTGACAACCAACGGTGTAAAGGAACAACGGTATCAACAATAATTTATTCACCGATACGAGACGCAATAACTGTGATGATATATGGACCACCTTCTACAACCGAATTGGCTTGTAGTGCATAGATTGGTTGTTTACATCGTTGGCCTAACCATATGTATGCAGATGATGAACCAATCATCTTAAACTTGCCAGTCGAACCATAGATTGCATTGAATTTCTCTTGTAGACTTGTGTTCAGTAGTACTCCATGAGTGATTGGAACGGTAATAACGAACATAACTGTTTTCAGTTTTTGCATCGAATTGAATTGTAGTTCACAACGGTATATTGAGTTCTGTGTCCAATTGATTGTGCTATCTGTTTCTGTTATACTGAAGCCGTCTCTAACGAGAGCCGCTTTGATAACTTCTCTGTTTGAACCCCAACGGACAACCCAGTAACCATCATCACCGGACATAACATCGTATTCGTGACAATAACTTAATACAATGTTCTTCCTCCAACCAGTAGCAACCAAATCATCGGTCTGTGAGAACATCGGTGTTGCAATGAATAGTGCAACCAATAGGATGATAAATCTTTTCATAATATAATTCCGTGTGTTTGTAAAAATATAGGGTAGTCTCCGAAGAAACTACCCTCTGACATTTTGTCATGTTTATTTATCTGTGAGACTTAACCGTTGCCACTACCTTGATACGAGAGGCCTTCGGTTCTTTCTTATTGTATATCTTCTCAATCTGTTGAGCAATAGTGTCCATCTTCTGAACATCTTGGATAGCTTTGCCACAACTTCTCATTTTGGTTTTGAAAACTTCATAGTCAAAATTTGGTTGTGCCATCATTCTACTGAATGTAACAATGAATGTTCTGGATACTTTGTCACCATCATACCACTTGTTGTCCACAATCTCTTGTATTCGTTCTGCCAAGAGTTCTGCATACTGCAAGTCTTTTTGTTTCACGATAAGTTTACCTTCACGGAATATCTCATTTATGTCACCAACTTTACTTGCATTGGAACGGGTAGATTTGTTTACTGTTCCACTAAGCACTCGGAGAGTAATCCAATAATCCATAAACTCATGTTTGTCCATAAATTCTTGGAATGTAATGTATGACTTCAAACCTTGTGATGCGTATGAATCTAGGAAATCATGCCCATCCCAATTCTTACCGGCTTGATTTAGCACACGGCATTCTTTAAGACCATAATCCTCGCAGATAACATAATACAATTTCGGTCTTTCATCGTATGGAACATCCTTGTAGGTTTCAGAATAAACCTTAACACGATGTTGGCCATCAATGATTTCCATGAGAGCATTTACAATTATTACATTGAATAATTGGCGATTGTTCATGGACTTACGAAGAGCTCTCAAATTGGCTTTGTTCTTTTCTGTTGAACGATTGTTCGCCAGTTTTTTGAACATTGAGAAATCTTTTGTCTCGTAAATTGTGTAATCTGCTGATGGCGTATGGACCAAGCCACCGATGGTTTGTTTGTTACTGGTGTTAGCCATGTAACCTCCTATAAAATAGGGTGTATGAAAAAGCGCCCGCATAACCAGATTGTGTTACAGTCATGTTCAACACTAAAACAATTAGGGGGTGTGTTGAAAGGCACCGTTTTTTTCTCAACTTTCTTATACAAATATAAGGCAAATTTCTGTAATATCAAAGTGGTATTTAACTTTGTTAGTTGGCATCAACAATACGATACAATCGGTAACTAAAATAAAAATACTGTTATCTAATATATGCCTGTAATAATCATTGTCCATAGTATATCATTATCATCTATTTCAAGTTCTTCTGCTTCTTTCCTTGTCATAACTTTTCCCAAAAATATATGTTAAATCTTTTTTTACTAGTTTACCTTTGTAGTTTACAAAAGGACTATCAATCCCCAATGTGTATTTCAAATCAAAGCCCAAATTATTATGGATGTCAATTACATTATTTACCATATCGAATTTCTTAAAATCCATAACATTCCAACAACTCAATCCATCATCCACAAGTGCATCCGAACAAGTCTGTATCATTGGTGTCATCCAATTATGAACCCAATCGGTAAACTCACTAAATTTATTATAGGATTGATTGTTACCATCATCATAAGTTTCCAAATTGAAATACGGTGGACTTGTTAATATAACATCAACCTTGTCCAATTCTTTCATATTAAATTCTTCAAACGGTATATTGTATATGGTAACAGAATTTCTTATGTTAAGAAAGTCTGCCATACGCAATAGGTTGTTATATGTTTTTTCGTTTGGCTCACACGCAATATACTGCCAACCGGCTGCAACCGTTCCAATCATTCTTCCACCCCAACCTGCACATGGATCAAATAATGTTCCCATAAACTTGCCGGTATGTAAAATAATTTGTTTGGCTAAATGAGGTCTGTAATATGTAGGATTGTGGCCACCCCATCGCATATAGATTGCCCTACGAACCCATGATACATACAAGTCAGACATCTTTTCTAATCCCCATAACCGTATCTTTTCCATTTCATTCCAATCATTCTTTATGGAATTGAAACTCTTACCGTTGGTTGCTCGTATATCAAAAAAGTTATCACAGAATTGCTGACATAGTTTGAGTCCTGGTTTCCATTGAGATCCAGACTTAAACTTATTTGTTTTCTTTAATCTTACCCAATCATCAATAAGTTCTTTATCGGAATAGTTATATCCCAAATCAACTTTCATCAATTCATCGGTGGTAATATCTCTATGTAACTTTATAGTTCTTTGCATTCCAACGGTATGTAAAATAGTAATACTATAATTGTGTATTGACGAAGTTTTGTATCGTGTGTTAGGTAGTTAGCGGAAATTCTTTATCCGCTGCTCCCACATCTTACTTTGTTTATACCTTGCATACTTTCTGCTCGTTTTCCAAGCGAAGTATTTACCCGAAAGTTCTCGCCCCCAATTCCAACCAATCCAAGAAGCCCACCAACTACTTCTAATTTCGTAATCCAAGAAAACGGATAAAGAACTATCCGCTAACAAGCGGTTGGCGTCATTGCCGTCTTCATGGTTTGTTGAAGTTTTATCTTTCAAAAAATGCTGAAATGCCTCATTCCATATTTGCTGTAATTCTTCATCCGTATATCTTTTTTTCAAATTTGCCAACTCATCATGGCAAAAGTGTCTACGGTATAAGTTACCTATACCCTTTGGTGTATGCATTATAGTTGCAGTGTTATCTTCTTTCATAACTCAATTCCAACGGTAACTAAAATAATAATGCTAATATAACGAATATAGGAATAAGATCAAAACTATACTATACAGACAATACTGATATATTAGTAGCTCTATTTAATTCTCTACGAGAAAAATCATCCTTAACAGGATAGCCCCAATAATTTACATATTCCACATATATTTTACCGCTGGTTATATGGGTAACTGTCATAATCAATGATCCTTTTGATTTAGAACCAAGATGATACCATTCCAATTTAGAACCAACCTTCAATGCAGATGTCTTTGTCATAACATAATTCCAACGGTATGTAAAAAAGAAATACTATTACTTTCTAAAAAAGAAATGAATATCGCTATCCCAATTATAGACAAAGAACAAACCACTTTGATCAGGTTTCATTTCTCTACCACTATTATCAACAGCAACATAGTAATAACTAACCTTACCTTTAAGTGCTTTTGCTGGAACTGCAGTCTTATCTATCCATTTGTAAAATTCTGCTTCTGGTAGTTCTTTGGTATCACCCAAATCACCCTCTGGTGTATCTCCAATCTTTTGTGCCATTGCAGTGGCATTAGGAAATATCCTACATATATCTTTATTATTTTGACTACCAACATCAACACAACTGCCAATGTAGGATGAACGACCTTCGTTCATAATCTCTTTCAATTTAATTTTCTTATTGTTCATATATTAACCTTCAAGTTGCCAATCAAATATAACTTCATCATTGCCATCGAACCAATCTTGGACATCCTCTCTGGACATTCCATTGACACCAGAGCTATTACCATCCATGATAATATCCGATATAAAATCACCATATTCTTCCATGGCACTTCTATATGTGTCCTCTGCAATGATTTCTATTGCTTCGTCATAGGTCAATACCCTAATACCTTGTTCTTCTGCTTCTTTCCTTGTCATAACAAAACTCCAACGGTAACTAAAATCAAAATACTATATTGCTATAACATACTATACATCAATAATCAAAATCATAACCAACTATTGCAGATGCAGGTATAGTAGATGTATAGACAATAGTTCCCCATATATCTAAACTTTCAATAACCTTATCAATATCACTCTCTGCCTTATTCCAACCATATTGGTTCTGAATATAGTCATCATCCCAAGTGAATTTTGATGCATCAAGTTTACTCACATCAATCTTCAATCTAATAACTGGCTTTTCATCATAATCTTCTTCATAGTCATAATAATCATCCAGTAAGTCCATTAACCTCTGTGGTAGATTTGCATTGTCTATTGAAGTTTTTGCAGTTAAAAATACTCCCTCTGCACCATTATAGTTAGGATTTCTTGCAGGGTTCAAACCCTGGTTCTTTATACTATATTGGTTATCTGTTTCGGTGTAGTGTAAGAGATACTTGCCGTCAATCAAGTATGGTTTCATCATTGATTTAATAGATGCGGCGTCTTCTCTGCTGAAGTCTTCGGTTATTTTTTTTCTAAACCTATTGTGAATATCAATGCCTTCTGATACCAAGTCTTTTACTTTGATTTGTCTTTTCATGTCTAAATCCTGTTCATTGATAGTTTCAAATAAATATGACAACGGTAACTAAAATAATAATACTATACAAACTGCTAATAATACTATAATAACATACTATACAGAACCAATACTAATAACACTATCCAATGACCAGACTATACCATATAGCCCATATACTGATAGTGATAAGGAATAACAGATAAGCCAGTATAACAACCCGAAGACCTATGCGATTATTACTATGCCACATACTTCTATACACGAAATAGAATAGGATAGAAACCCAACCACCCAAGTTCAATACCCCAAATACATCCACACAAGTCTCCAAAGAATATCTTTTCTAATAAGATATTCATATAAATAATAGTATTTATGTTACCAGACGAATACCCATATAACTATTATTTTATATTTGCCCATATAACCATTTACCTATATGTTATTCAATGATAATATGGGATCATTTTATTACACAATGAATTTATGTAATGGGTTGTTGTGGGATGTAAATA
>Ga0194134_10000094_pt1 | contig 125495 bp, 83 predicted proteins | sample TA2KigOff0mmetaG_FD_148602 | JGI IMG/M metagenome (GOLD analysis project Ga0194134, IMG submission 148602) | Freshwater microbial communities from Lake Tanganyika, Tanzania - TA2015056 Kigoma Offshore 0m | ecosystem: Environmental > Aquatic > Freshwater > Lake | place: Tanzania: Lake...
CGCCGCCGGCTTCCCCAAGCCGGCCTTTCCCATTTCCGTCCGAACCATTCCCGGCTCCGGCGAAATGCTCATGGTTGGCCAGCCGCGCGCCTACGGCCCCAGCGCCGTCTACCGCGTCGCGGTCTCCTCGGAGGGGCCGACGCCCGCTCCCGTGAAACTCATCGACACCCCGGGAGAGGGCACCGCCTACGACATCGCCTTTCATCCCCGCTGGAAGGAGAACGGCTTCGTCTACTTCGGCTGGAACGGCAAGCTACCCGGCAAGGCCGACAAGCACAGCGCCATCTCCCGCTACACCATGTCGACCAAGCCGCCGTTCACCATCGACCCGGCCTCGGAAACCACGATCATTTCCTGGCCTTCCGACGGCCACAACGGCGCCGCGGTCTGCTTTGGCAAGGACGGCCTCATGTTCGTCACCTCCGGCGACGGCACCTCCGATTCCGACGGCAACCTGATGGGCCAGCGCACCGACACCCTGCTGGCCAAGGTGCTGCGCCTCGATGTCGACCACCCCGCCCCGGGCAAGGCCTACTCGGTGCCCAAGGACAACCCGTTCGCCGGCGACAAGAACTTCGTTCCCGAGACCTGGGCCTATGGCCTGCGGGCGCCCTGGCGCGTCTCCTACGACGCCGCGGACGACCAGTTGTGGGTCTGCCAGAACGGGCAGGACCTCTGGGAGCAGGCGTTCCTGGTGAAGGGAGGCGAGAACTTCGGCTGGAGCGTGATGGAGGGGAGCCATCCGTTTTATCCCGATCGCAAGGCGGGCCCCACGCCGTTCACCAAGCCCACCGTCGAGCATCCCCATTCCGAGGCGCGCTCGCTCACCGGCGGATTGGTCTACCGGGGCAAGGCGCTGCCCGAACTCGCGGGCGCCTACATCTATGGCGACCACAGCACCGGGCACATCTGGGCCGTCAGGCACACGGGCGGGAAAATCGCCTGGCACAAAAAAATCGCGATCACCACCCTCAGGATCACCGGTTTCGCCACGGATCCGGACGGTGAGTTGCTGGTGCTGCACCACGCGGCGGAAGGGGAGGGCGGTTTCTTCCGCCTGGAGCCCAACACGGCCAAGGCCGACGCCTCGTTCCCGAGGCGGCTTTCCGAAAGTGGCTTATTCGACTCCGTGAAGGAGCACCGCATGGCCCCGGGCGTGATCCCCTATTCGGTGAACGCGCCGTTCTGGTCCGACGGCCTGCACAAGGCCCGGTTCATGGCGGTGCCGGAGGGCACGGTGGGCTGGAACCCGTCGAAGTCGTGGGACTTTCCCGAAAAGACGGTGCTGGTGAAGAGCTTCGCGCTGGAGACGAGGGCGGGCGACCCCGCCAGCCGGAAGTGGATCGAGACGCGCTTCATGACGCGCCAGGGCGGCGAATGGTACGGCTACTCCTACCGGTGGAACGACGAGGGAACCGACGCCACGCTGCTGCCGGCGGCGGGCGCCGACGCCGAGTACCGCGTCGAGGGGGGCCGGAGCGTGTCATGGCACTATCCCAGCCGCGCCGAGTGCATGGTTTGCCATAGCCGGGCCGCCAATTTCGTGCTCGGCCTGTGCGACGGCCAGCTCAACCGCGACCAGGAATACCCCGGCGGCGCGAAGGACAACCAGTTGCGGGCGCTCGAGCACATCGGCCTGCTTTCGGTGAACTGGGCCGGCCATGTCGCCGCACCCAAGGACGCCGCCCAGCGGCAGCAGCCCAACCAGCGGACGGCGAAGCCGGCGACGATGTTGCCGCGGGCCCCCGAGGGATTGGCCCGTTTCGCCGACCCGTACGACAAGGCCCAGCCTCTTGAGGCCCGGGCGCGGGCCTGGCTTCACACCAACTGCGCCACCTGCCATGTGGAGGCGGGGGGAGGCAACGCGCAAATGAAGCTCGACTTCGCCACGCCCTTGGAAAAGATGGGCATCATCGACGCCCGGCCGCTGCATCAGGCCTTCGGCATCCCCGATGCCCGGCTGATGGCGCCGGGAGATCCGGCGCGCAGCGTGCTGATCCGCCGGATCGGGGCCCGCGGCCCCGGCAGCGGCCAGATGCCGCCGTTGTCCTCGGCGGTGCCCGACCGCGCCGCGGTGGAACTGATGGAGGAGTGGTGCCGCGGCCTGAAGCCCAAGCCCTGAGCCGACCCTAGGGCAGGCTTCAAATGGGTGAGTTGAATTGTTGAAGCTAACAGAACAAACACAAATGTGCGTTGAGCAAAACCAATAGAGCCCCGAACACAGTCGAAGGCGGAATGAGCGGGTTTGGATCCGGAATCGACCCGCTCACTCCGGCGCCACGCGCCTGCGTTCGGGGCTCTTTCGTTTCTGTTATGGCTCCTTTGGTTGTTCCTTGATCGACTCGCCCCTCACTCCGCTGGGGGCTCCTAAACGATGAACGGATCTCATTATGAAGGCCACACAAAGGCTGACGATGCTTAGAGCGAGCTTCAAATAGATGAGTTAAATTGATAATACCGATAAAAATGCAAATCGTGTCTATTTTAATATGCCCCCCTTAATTCGGCTCCACTGGGGCTCTTTTGTTTCCGCTATGGCTCCTGGTGTTGTTCCTTGATCGACTTGCCCCTCACTCCGCTGGGGGCTCCTAAGCGATGAACGGATCTCAATATGAGGGCCAGACAAAGGCTGACGTGCTTAGGAGCCCCCAGCGAAGTGAGGGGCCCTCGCGGACATTTAACAATCTAGCGCCAGTTCAAAGGTCACTCGCGCCGTTCGACGCTTTAGCGACATGAAAGGGCTAACAGAATGATGGCGGGTGCCGGTGTCTTGAGCAGGTCAGTTATTTGAATTTTGCCCTAGGGCTTGTCCTTGCGTTCGGCGAGGTAGGCACGGGTGGCTTCGGCCAGGTTTGATCCCACGGCCATGTAACCGGCGGTGTTGCTGTTCTTGTAGTTCCAGATCGTCTCCAGGCATACCGAGACCGTCTCCGGGTTGCCGTTCATGGCGACCCACGCGGCGCTGATCTGCTTCCATAGGGGATGGTACTTGGGGCCGGTGTATTTCGGGCGGTTGCTCATCGGGATGAGCGGCTTGATCTTGCTGATCCGGCCGTAGGCCATCTCCACGAAGCGGTCGCGGTTCAGCCTCGCCTTTTCCGTCATCAGGTCGTCGTCGAGCACATAGAAGAAGCTCGGGTCGCCCGGGGCGGGATTGTGCAGGTCGAGGAAGACATCCATCCGTCCCTTGGCGATCCATTCCGAGATCCGGGCCTTGGCCGCTTTCACCTCGTTCCAGTGGGGCTGGTCGGACCAGTCGCGGTTGTGGTCCTGGGGCAGGGCGTCCTTGCCGCCGTTGCCCGTGGCCGCGTTGTCGATGTCCATGACCGGCACTAGCACGACCTCGGCGTTCTCGCGAAGCCATGCCGCCCCGGCGCTTCCCCCGGTGAGCCAGTCGCCGAAACCCTTGGTGACCCAACTGGATCCGCTTTCCCAGGCGTGCTGCCGGGCCTGCACCCACACGCCGAGCCTTTTTCCGCCAGGAGTGTCTCCCGACATCACCCTGAGCATGGGCACGGGGCGCCCCTCCCGCGACACGCACAGCCGCTCGACCTTCGCATGGGGACACCGTTTCGACCATTCCCGCATCCAGGTTGAAACGGTCGAGGGAGTGCAGGGCGGGCCCCAGGCCACAAAAACGCTGTTTCCCGAAGGTTCCACCTTGTAAAGCATGGCGTCGCCATCGGGAGTTCCCGGCCCGGTTTGCCGCCAGTCGGTGCCGTCGGCGGAGCAAGCCGCGTGGCTTGGCCTCGACCAGGAAGCCGCCAGCGGCTTGGAGCCCGGCTTGTCGGCCACGGCCGTCGAGGCGATGAGCTTGAGGGTGATCGTTTCTCCCGGCTTCACCCCGTCGATCCGGAAGTACCACCAGCACGGCCATCCGCGCGCGGGGGCGCCGCCGGGCATGAAGGTGATCCGCCTGGCCTGCTGGTCGATCTCCACCACCTTGGCCGATCCGCCCTCGAAATCGCTGCGAACGGAAAGGGGATCGGGCAGGGCCAGGAGAAATCCGGCAACGGCCAACGCAATGGGCATGCGAGCTTCCTTAATTGCAGCGGGCCGGGCATGGCCGGCCAAGTGGGGAAGGTCGTCATCATGACTCCCAAGATTCAATGGGACCACACAATGCTTGCCGGCTTCCCGTGGCCGGTGAAAAGAAAAGCGCGAATGGCTTGGAGGCGTTGGAAATTGCGTCTTCAACAAGGAATTGAAAAAAAAGGGAGCGCCAAACGGCACTCCCTTGAAGTTGCGGCGGCAGGATTCGAACCTACGACCTCCAGGTTATGAGCCTGGCGAGCTGCCACTGCTCCACGCCGCGTCCTTGACTTTCCTATGCTAACCCAATCTCCCGCCACGGACAAGGACTCCGGTGGGAATCATTGCTTGATCCATGAATCCAAGGCGGTTTTTGGCCATCCATGTCGTCCAGCATCGCGCGAGTTCCTCCGCCTGAAAACGATTCCAGGCCGTACGCGCCGAGGATGTGGCATGGGTGCAGCGCGCCCGCTTGGTGGGGGATGCTGGCCCGGGCGGGCTTTCGGGTTCATCCGAAGTACCTGGGGATCTGCCTCGTCGCGAGCACCGTCAGCTGCTTGCATTCCATCCTCGGACACCTTCAGGATGCCTGGGAGCGACCATCGGATTCGGAATTGCCCGCCGACCCCCTCTTCATCATCGGCCACTGGCGCACGGGAACCACGCTTCTGCATGAACTGCTGATCGAGGACCCGGCCCACTCCTACCCCACCACTTATCGCTGCATGGATCCCAACCACTTTTTGCTGACGGAGAAGTGGTTCAAGCCTTACCTCGGTTGGATGCTGCCGGAAAAAAGGCCGATGGACGGCATGGAAACCGGCTGGGAGAAACCGCAGGAGGATGAGTTCGCCCTGCTCATGCTCGGTGCGCCCTCCCCCTACCGCACCATCGCTTTTCCCAACGAACCGTCCTGGGATGCCGCGGAACTGGAGATCGATTCCCTGCCTCACCGCCTGCGCCGGCGTTGGGAGCGGCATTTCCTAAGGTTTTTGACCCGGGCCCACACTGCCAAACCGGGCCGGATGGTGCTCAAATCACCCACTCACACCTGGCGGATTCCCGCGTTGCTGCGACTGTTTCCCAAGGCCCGCTTCATTCATGTGGTGCGCGATCCCTTCGACCTTTACCCCTCGACCGTTCACCTGTGGAGGGCGCTGTCTCGCGCCCATGGGCTGCAAAAATACCGGCAGGATCTTTTGGAGGAGAGGGTGTTCGAGGTGTTCCTTCACATGCACCGGCGTTTGGACGCCACCCGCGGGCTGGTCCCGAAGGAACAATGGGCCGAGTGCCGATACGAGAGTCTCGTGGCCGACCCGGTTGAAACCTTGCGGCGGTTGTACGCGCATTTCAACCTGGGATCTTTTGAGGCGGCCGAGCCTCGCGTGCGGGATGTGGTGGCCAGGAGGTCGAGCTATAAAACCAACAGGTTTAAGGAGTTGGGAGAGAGCTTGGGCGGTGAGATCAGCCGGCGCTGGGGCGCGGTGATCGACGCGCAGGGTTATTCGCGCCGGGGTTTTGGCGGCTGAGGGTCGTTGCGACCGTTACCAGCGGATTCTCTTGCGTATTCCGTATTCCTGAAATAACCTTTCCTTGGAACAGCCGTGTTCACTTCTTTACGGTCGGGTTTTTTCCTCTGTATCAAGGCGGCATGTTCCTCTCGCAGGGGGAGCCGGACATGTTGAAGAAAGCTGAAAGTTTTCACCTCGAATGCGGCGCCGAAGTGACGGAATTGTCGCTTCTGGTGCCTCAGGCCCAAGCGGAGATGCTTGAACGCAAGGCCCGCAGGCACGGAATGACCTTGGGACAACTCTTGCGCCGGATGATCACGACGCACCCGGTTTTCCGCAGTCCGGAATACGACGAAGAATGCGCCAGCGCCTGAAAGGCGCGCCCATTTCCAGAACACGGGGATGTGGATCCCCGGTTGTTTCACTAGAACAACAATCGATTCAATCCACCCAAGAGACCCCGTCATGGCTCAGGTTCGTTCAGGCGAAGTCACTTTCAAGGGAAATCCCATCCAATTGGTCGGCCCAAGGCTTGCCGTCGGCGCCACGGCACCCGACTTCGCCTGCCTCAAGGGACTTGACAAGGTGACCTTGGCCGACACCCCCGCCAAGGCCCGTATTTTCAGCGTCGTGCCTTCGCTGGACACCGGTGTTTGCAGCGCCCAAACCATAAAGTTTTCCGAGGAACTCAAGGCCCTTGGCGACAAGGTGGCCAGCTACACCGTGTCGCTCGACCTGCCCTTTGCCATGGGGCGCTTCTGCACCGCCGAGAACATCACCAACACGACAACCCTGTCGGATGCGCATAACCATTCGTTTGGCAAGGCTTTCGGTGTGTTGATCGAGGGGCTTCCCCTGCCGCTCCTGACCCGCGCCGTGTTCGTTGTGGGATCTGATGGAAAGATCGTGCATGCCGAATATGTTTCGGAAGTGACAAACCACCCGAACTATGAAGCGGCGATCAGCGCCTTGAAAAAAGCCTCTGGGGCTTGAGGTAAACTTTACAATTTGGGTTTGACGAGGGGGTTTGGGCGGCGAAATGGTCCGGTTATGCCGGCCTGCCGCTGAAATCCCCCGATTTTTTGCGCCACCAGCGATTGTCCGAATGGGAAGTCCGGTTTTACCGTGGAGGGAGAGTTCCGAAACCCCCATGCCCGGTTGACACGGCGGCATTGTGGTTTCGGCCCTGAAACGGAGCATCACCATGACTTTCCGCGCCTTCACCCCGATCCTGGCGTGCGCGCTGGCCTTGGCGGCCGCGGGCGATGCCAGCGCCGCTTGGAACAATGTGTTTCAAGTCACCTGTTGGAATTGCCGGTCGCAGCAGGCCCGCACTTCGTACTATCAGCCCCCGATGGCCGCGTCGGCACCTGTGGCTGCCGATGGCAACTGCCAGCAGTGCAACACCAGCTATATGCAGCGCAGCTACTACGAGCCCGTCACCTCGTATGAGCGCAAAAGCTACTACGAGCCCGTGACCAGCTATCGCACCAGCTACTACTACGAACCGGTCACCCAGTGCCGCACCAGCTACTACTACGACCCCTGCTCATGCAGCTACAAGCCGGTGACGAGTCAGGAAACCACCTACGCGCTGAAGGCCCAGCAGTGCCCGGTCACGACCTATGTGGAACGCTGCTACCAGCAGCCTGTGACCAGCTACAGGCTCTCGTACTACTACCAACCCGTGACCACCTGCTGCACCACAACCACCGGCGCGCCGGTCCAGTCGGTGCCCCCGGTTACGGTTCCCGCGGCGCCTTCCCTGTCGCCCGCTCCTCCCGCGGCACCCTCGACCGCGCCGCCTCCCTTGGCGAATCCGGCCCCCGCGATCAGCGAACAACGCTCGATTCCCCCCATGACGCCAAGCGTCAACGAGTCGCGCACTCCGGGCACCTCCTACAGCAGGCCGACGGTTCCTCCCGTGGCTGTTCGCCCGGAACGGATCGCCTCGGCCAACTCGCTGGTGCCGGTAAACGGCCAACTGACGGGCGGCCTTCTCAACACGCCGGTTCGCAACGCCAATTTGTGGTTCGTGGGAACGGCCAATGAGCGGATTCCCGCCAACACGGACAGCCAAGGCCGTTTCAGCACCCAGATACCCGCGGGTACCTGGAATGTGTACATGGCCGGGCGCGATGGCGGAGCCAAGTTTGTCAGCACCGTGGCGGCGACCGGTTCTCCCGAACCGATTCGCCTGGCCCTTCGCTAAGCCTTCATATCCGCAGGAAAGCCGGGAATTGGCCTCGCCTGTCCCGGCTTTCTTCAATTAGAGTAATCGTATTGTATCGGGTGACCCTTCACCCTTCCTTCGTTCCGGGGCGGCGAGAGCTGTTTCGGGGCGTTTTTGTCATCACACCGGAGATGCCGGTTTCCGGCACCTGAAACGACCATGGCCGTCAACTCGCTTAGCAATATACGCAATATCGGCATTATCGCGCATGTGGATGCCGGAAAGACCACGACAACCGAGCGAATCCTGTATTTCAGCGGCACGAAGCACAAGGTGGGCGATGTCGACTCCGGTGACACGACGACCGACTTCGACCCGCTTGAGCGAGCCAAGGGCATCACCATCAACTCGGCCGCCGTCTCGGTGGACTGGGGTACCAACCAAATCAACATCATCGACACTCCCGGCCACGTGGACTTCACCGCCGAGGTGGAGCGCTCGCTCCGCGTGCTTGACGGAGCGGTGGGTGTTTTCTGCGCGGTAGGCGGCGTGGAAGTGCAGTCCGAAACCGTGTGGTTCCAGGCCAACAAGTATCGGGTCCCCCGCATCGCCTACGTGAACAAGCTCGACCGTACGGGCGCCGACTTCTACGGCTGCGTCGCCCAGATGAAGGAAAAGCTTTTGGCCAAGACGGCGATCTGCTCGATCCCCGTCGGCGCCTACACCGACTTCAAGGGCATCATCGACCTGATTCGGATGAAGTTCGTCCAGCGCGACCCCAACGACAAGCGCAACATCAACTTCGAATTGGTCGACATTCCCGAGAGCCACAGGGCCGAGGCCGAGCTTCGCCGCGCCGAGCTTCTTGAGATGGCCTCGCTCGCCAATGATGAGCTCGCCGAGACCCTCCTCGAGGAGAAGCCGGTTTCCGAGGAATTGCTCAAGAAGGCGCTCCGCGAGGGAACGCTCAAGGCCCTGTTCACCCCCGTGGTGTGCGGCTCGAGCAAGAACTTCCATGGCGTGCAGCAGTTGCTCGACCATGTGATCGACCTGCTGCCCGCGCCTGTCGACCGGCCTCCGGTCGAGGGACTGGTTCCCAAGAGCAAGGAAAAGGAAAAGGTGATCCGCAAGCCGGATCCCAAGGATCACTTTTCCGGGCTGGCTTTCAAGACCGTGGCCGAGCCCACGGGCGACCTCGTTTATGTGCGCGTTTACTCGGGCGAGCTTCGTCCGGGCGACACGGTGCTCAACACCAGCAACGGCCGGCAGGAGCGCATCGGGCGGATGTACCGCATGATGGGCAACAAGCGCGAGGAACTCGAGGTCGCCGGCCCCGGCACCATCATCGCCGTCGTCGGCCTCAAGACCACCTACACGGGCAACACGCTTTGCTCGACGGACGATCCCGTGGCCCTTGAGTCGATCAACTTCCCCAAGCCCGTCATCAGCGTGGCGTTGATCCCGGACAAGACGAACGACGAGTCGAAGCTGGGAGATGCCCTGGGCCGGTTGCTTCGCGACGACCCGACCCTCAAGGCGCACACCGACCCCGAGACCAACCAGCTCATCATCTCCGGCATGGGCGAGCTTCACTTGGAAGTTTCGGTGGAAAAGCTCCACCGGTTCCCGGGCGTCAAGGTCGCCACGGGCAAGCCGATGGTGGCCTACCGCCAGACGCTGGCCAGGCCGATCGAGATGGAAACTCGCTACATCAAGCAGTCGGGCGGCCGCGGAAAGTTCGCCGTGATCACCGTGCAGTACAAGCCGCTCACCAAGGATGAGTCCGAGGCGTGGCAGAAGAAGATGGAGGAGGAAGGCGAACCGGCCGACATCAACAACATCTACTTCACCGACAAGATTTTCGGCGGCGTGGTGCCCAAGGAGTACATCCCGTCCGTCGAGCAGGGCATCCGCCAGGGCACCGTCAAGGGCGCCAAGTACGGCTTCCCCTGCGTCGACATCCAGGCGACGCTCACCGATGGAAAGACCCACCCGGTGGACAGCTCGCAGGACGCGTTCAAGCTTGCCGGCTGGGAAAACTTCCGGGATGCCCAGGAGAGGGCCGGCATTGTTCTGCTGGAGCCCATCATGAAGGTGGCCGTCGTGGCGCCCGAGAAATACATGGGCTCGCTCACCGGCGATGTTTCCCGCCGCCGCGGCGTGATCCAGGAAACGGTCACCGCGAACAACCGCGTCACGATCATGGCGCAGGTACCGCTCGCCGAACTGTTCGGCTACACTACCGACCTGAGAGGCAGCACCAGCGGCACGGCCTCCTTCACGATGGAGCCCAGCCATTACCAGGAAGTGAAGGAAGAACTGGCCGACCTGCCCGCCAAGGGAAAGTGACCGATCGGAATCCTCAATGGGCGGCTTGCCCCGCCCCAACCCATCCGGAGTCGATTCGCCATGAAAACCCTGCTGCGCCCCGTCCTCTGCGCCCTCCTGCTGGCGGGCCTCGCCGTGTCGGCCCGGTCCGACAACGCCTCGAAGGAGGCGCTGGCCCAGCTTCACGAATTCATCGGGAAGTGGAATGGGAACGGCAATCCGGCCGGAAAGAAGACCGTTGTTGGCTGGAAGGAAACCTTCTCGTGGGGCTGGCGCTTCAAGGGAGATGACGCCTGGCTCACCCTCGAGGTGGAAGGCGGCAAGTACTTCAAGTCGGGCGAGCTTCGCTGGGACGACGCCAAGAAGCTCTTCAAGTTCACCGCCGTCACCAAGGAGGGTGAAAAGCAGCTATTCGAGGGAACCTACAAGAAGGAAAACCTCACCCTCGAGCGGCTCGACCCCAAGACCAACGAACGCCAGCAGTTCACCATGAACACCGCCGCCGAGGGCATCAGGTTCAACATCAACTACAAGAAGGCTTCCGGGGGCGGCAAGCTGTTCAGCCCCGTCTACTCCGTGCAGGCCAACAAGGATGGCGAAAGCCTCGCCGCCGCCAAGGAATCCAAGAATGTGTGCGTGGTTTCCGGCGGAGCCGGCACCTCGACGGTTTCCTTCAAGGGCGAAACCTTTTATGTCTGCTGCAGCGGCTGCCGCGACGCCTTCAATGAGAACCCGGAGAAGTATGTGAAGGAGTTCAAGGCCAAGAAGGGCAAGAACTAGCCTTTCCGGGCCATCATCGCGAACATCACCCGGCCCATCGGCCGGGTGACTTCATTTTGAGGGCCGGCCGCCATGCCGGGCCGCCCCCTTGGCATCCGCCGACCCATTCGGGGAGAAATTGGGCGGCTCGAGGATCACCGGCGGGTCGATCGTTTCCCCGGGATCGGTGCGGCAGGCATCCCTGCGGGCCCGGGCGTCAGCCAGGGCGGCTTCGGCGCAGTCCTGGCATGCCAGGGCGTAGGTCTTCCACTCGATGATGTGGCCGTCGGTCCACCGGGAGGCGACCTTGAGCCTGGCGGGCAGGCCGCATCGTTGGCACTTGACCAGATAGCGCAAGGGGCGCATGTCAGTCGTGGTCGAAAGGCGGGGGAGCGCCCTGCACGAGCGCCAGCGCGTTCATCGCGGCCCGTTGCTCCGCTTCCTTCTTGTTGCGGCCCCAGGCGCCGGGATAGGTCTGCCCGCCGATCACAGCGGCGATCTTGAAGCACTTGCTGTGGTCGGGCCCCTTCTCGTCGAGAAGGACATACATGGGGGTTTGGCCGAAGTCGCGCTGGCCCACCTGCTGAAGCAGCGACTTCGAGTTGCCGAACTCGCCGTTTTCGAGCACGGTCTCAATCTCAGGTCCGAGTTGGCGGAGAATGAAGCGGCGGGCCTGCTCGATTCCCCCGTCGAGGTAGATCGCCGCGACGATCGACTCATACACATCGGCGAGCATGTTGCTTGGCAGGGAAGTGCCGCGGCCGTTGATTCCCTTGCCCGTGATCAGCCACCTCTCAAGGCCCAGTTCCTCGGCGAAGCGGGCGCAGGTGCGCCTGCTGACAAGGACGGATTTCATCTTGGTGAGGTCGCCCTCCTGATACTCCGGAAACCTGCGGAAGAGTTCCTCGCAAGCGACAAATCCGAGGATGCTGTCGCCCAAAAATTCGAGCCTTTCGTTTGATGAAAGGCGCGTGTTGGCTCCCGAGGCGTGAGTGAGGGCGCCACGCAGGAGTTCAGGATTTGAAAACCGGTAATCTGCGGCAATTTGGCAATTTTCGAGGGGGTCTGACACCCCTTCGGTCGGAGGTGAGGAAGGCTGAGATTCCATTATCCCCGTTTTCATGGCGTTCACACCGGGGCCTGTCATCTTTGGGACTTTGCCCACGGCCTCCTCCACACTAGCGGATGCCCTGTTTTTGTCAACGAACACGGGCTCCCGGGCGCGAACCTGCCGTGATGTCTGTCCGTATGCCTAGGAATCTGAGGATAGCGGCTTGGTTGAGGCCGGAGCGAGAATGGTCTTGCTCAGGCAACCGGCTCTTGGAGGAACGCAAACCATGAAAAGATGGATCGTTGCGGTCGCCGGGGTGGCGGCCCTTGCATGGATCGGCATGACAGTGGCCCCCGCGGCGCCGCAGGCGCAATCGTCCCCCGCCCCGGTGAGGGACCTACTTTCCTACCGCGACATCGTGAAGAAGGCGTTGCCCGCGGTCGTGAGCATCGAGTCGAGGCAGGCCCGGCAGGAGGTGAGGGGCAACAGGCAGCGCCGGGGCGGATTCGACCTGCCCCCCGGCCTTCCCGAGGAATTCAGGCGACGGCTTGAGGAAATGATGCCCGAAGGGGGACCCGAAGCACCGGACGGAAGGCTGGGATCCGGTTCCGGAGTCGTGGTCGAAGCTTCCGGCGTCGTGCTCACGAACCACCATGTGGTTGATGGCGCCAGCGAAGTCACCGTGCTCTTCCAGGACGGCCGCAAGGTCGTCTCCAAGAGCATCGTCTCCGACCCGAAGACCGACCTGGCGATCGTGCGGCTTGACGCCTCCAAGGGGCCTTACGCCGCTTTGGAGATGGGAGACAGCGATTCCATGGAAATTGGCGACCGCGTGATTGCCGTCGGCGCGCCCTTCGGCCTGGCGGGCACCGTCACCCATGGAATCGTCTCGGCCAAGAACCGGAACCTGAATGTCAACATGTACGAGGACTTCATCCAGACCGACGCGGCCATCAATCCGGGCAACAGCGGCGGTCCGCTCCTCAACATCGAGGGCCAGGTGATCGGCATCAACAGCGCCATCAAGAGCCGCACCGGCGGGTTCCAGGGCATCGGGCTGGCGATCCCGAGCAACCTGGCGAGATCCGTCAAGGACCAACTGCTGGCCAACGGCGGAGTCAAGCGATCCTACATTGGCGTCGCCATGCAATCGGTGCAGGATCCGGCGCTGGCGAGGAAACTGGGACTGGCCGAGGTCCGCGGCGCCGTGGTCAACGATGTGGTCGGGGGCGCTCCTGCGGAGAAGGCGGGCCTGCAACCGGGCGATGTCATCGTCGGCGTGGACGGCAAGCCCGTGAAGGACAGCAGGGCGCTCCAGGCCATGATCGCCAGCCAGCAACCCGGGCGCGAGGTTTCGCTCGATGTCGTCCGCGACGGCAAGAGCCAGAGCCTCAAGGTGAAGCTCGAGGAGCAGCCCAAGGCCTACGGCTTGGCGGGCGCCGGGGATGAGCCGGGCGGGGTTCTTCCCTCCCCCCGCAAGGGACTCGGCCTCTCCGTCGCCGACATGTCGCCCGAGGTCGGCCGCAAGTACGGCTTCAAGTCCAAGGCGGCCGGTGTCATCATCACCGAGGTCGAATCCCGCTCCCCCGCGGCGGAGGCCGGCCTCAGGCCCGGGATGCTGATCAGCCGGGTGGAGCGCAAGCCGGTGCCGGACACCGCCGCGTTTGAAAAAGTGGTTTCGGGCCTCGATCCCAAGGCCGATGTCCTGGTTCAGGCGTCCACGCCGGACGGCGCCAACCTTCTGGTGGTGGTCAAGGGATCGGATTGAGCCCCGTCGGTACAGGCGGTCCCGGTGTCGGCCGCGGTGGTTTCGCCGCGGCCGATGGCATTGCCGGCCCTGTGACTTCAGCCCGGCGGGGCGGGCCTCAGCCGTAGCTCGAATTGCTCGACGCAGCGGGCCTGCTCGGGTGTTTCCACCGATCCCCGGCGCTGGGATCGAACCTTCTGGATCGCGTCGCGGGCGGGCATTCCCGAGGCCACCAGATAGGCCGCCAAAATGGTTCCCGTCCTGCCAATCCCGGCCCTGCAATGAACCGCCACACGCAGCCTCGAATCGAGCGCCTTGCGTATCGCCTCGACGCACCGGTCAAGCTGTTCAGGCGGAGGCGCCTCGAAATCGGCGATCGGTTCATGCACCGAGAGCAGGCCGGACTGGTTGATCCAGGCCCGGGGAAGGGGATCCTCGGTGAGCGTCACGACGAGGTCGATGCCCTGGGTGCGAAGCCAGTGCAGGTCGTCGACATGGCTGGGGCGGGCCAATCCGGCCAAGCGGTCGGGATCGATCCAGGAGAAGTTCTGCGGGGGCATGCTGCGACTCCCGGTTACCTGAGCACGGGCAGGCCGTGGCGCTGCCGGATCTGGGCGGCCTCGCGCCAGGAATCCTCATCCTGCCGCAGGAAATCCGCCAGGGCGGCCGAACCGGTTTCGAGTTCGCGCGCGGCATCGGCCACCCGGCCTTCCATGGCATCAAGCATATCGAGAACCATGGCCGCCGTAGGAAGGAACGCCGCGGATTTCGGGGTAGGCCAGCCTCCTGAAAGCATCCTCGCGGCGTCCGGGGGAGGAGGTTGCCTGTACGAGAGCCACAGGGCCCTTTTCAGCCGCTTGAGCGCCCGGGCCCTGTTGTCATGCTGCGACCTGCTTTCCTCGGCGATTACGATCAGGCCGCTCGGCGGATGCCTCAGGCGCACCGCCGAGCTGGTCTTGTTCCGCTTCTGGCCGCCGGGGCCGCTGGCCCTGTACAGGTCGACCTCGCACTGGCAAACCAGCGCGTCGTCGTCCAGGGAGGTCCAGGCGGCCCTGCCGGTCAGACCTCGATCTTCCACGGGGCGCGCATCTGCCGCGAGACCAGCGCGTTCGCCGCGGCGTCGTCGAACTTGCGATCCTTGGGCGACCACTTCAGCTTCTTGCCGAGCTGCAGGGCGATCACGCCGAGGTGGCAAACGATCACCGAGCCGGCGCCGACGCCCACATGGCAGATCGGCTTCTTGCGCGATTGCGTGCAGCCCAGGAAGTTCGCCATGTGGTTGGTCGACACCTCGAGGCGGGTCGCGTCGGCTCCGAGCGGCTCGGAGAGCAGCTTGGGATCGCTGGCGGAGATCTTGCCGCGGCTGACGAAGATCCACTTGCCGCCCTCGCCATTGAAAAGGATGCCGTTGGTATCCTTTTCCCCCTTGGTGCCGGGCAGGGTGGTGTCCGAGGCGATCACCTTGACGCCGTCGGCGTAGGTGTAGGTCACCTTGAAGGTGGGATGGCAGTTGTAGGCGTGCGCGTCGCTGGAAGGCTTCTCGCCCTCGGCGTCCACCTCAACGGGGCCGTCGCCGTCGCGGCCGAGGCCCCACTGGGCGATGTCGAGGTGGTGGGCTCCCCAGTCGGTGAGCTTGCCGCCCGAGTACTCGTACCACCAGCGGTACTGGTAGTGGCACCTTTCGGTGACATAGTCGACCTTGGGGCATGGCCCGAGCCAGAAGTCCCAGTCGAGCCCCTCGGGCGCGGGCGAAGGCTTGAAGCTGCCCTTGGGGTTGGCGCCGATGCGGCATTCCACGGTGGAAACCTTGCCGATCCGCCCGTTGCGGACAAGCTCGCAGGCCAGCCGGAAGCGCGCGTCGCTGCGCTGCTGGCTGCCGGTGGCCAGCACGCGACCCGTCTTGTTCACGACGGCTTCCAGCGCCACGGCCTCGCCGATGGTGAGCGTGAGCGGCTTTTCGAGATAGACATCCTTGCCTTTCTTCAGCGCGTCGATGGCCACCAGGGCGTGCCACTGGTCGGGGGTGGCGATGGTGACCGCCTGGATGTCCTTGTGGTCGAGCAGTTCGCGGAAGTCCTTGAATCCCTTGGCGCCCATGTCGCCCTTGCCGGGGAGGTCCTTCTCGACGGCGGTCTTGAGGTGCCTGGCATCGACATCGCAGGCGGCCACATAGCGCACGCCCTTGACGCGCTTGGCGTCGCCATGGATCGCGCGCCCGCGGCTTTGGGGCGACCCGATGCCGATGGCGCCCATGGTGATGTCGAGGGGCTTGGCGTCCTGGAGGGCCGCCCCGGCGATCTCGCGGGCGTTCCACAGGGGCAATCCGGCGGCCGCAAGGCCGAGGGTGGTGTGTTGCAGGAAACCACGGCGGGAAATGTTGCCACGCGGCACGGTCACGACTCCGGGGGAGGAAGGGCCGGCGACCCTCGCCGGCATGGACATCATCCTACCCGCCGCCCCGGCGCGCACAACATTCCGGCCGGTGAATCCTCGGGCGGGACGCGCGAATAACCGTTGCCCGTGGTGTGGGCGCCGCAAGCGCCGGACCCGGGGGTAAACCGTCGGGGTGACCCAGGCCGGCACGGGTCCGGTCACCGGGAATGATCAGGAAGCCTCGATGAAACCATCAACAGAAAACCCAAGCCCCCGGGTCCGGCGTCAGCCTGCCAACTCCCGTTTCCAGCGCGCCAGCAAGGCGATCGCCGCCTCGCCGGTGAGCGATCGCGGGTCGATCCCCGCGATTTCAGCCAGCACCGGGTCATCCGAACCGGCGAACAGGCTCGACTGCACGAGCCTCGGGTTGCGGATGGTGCCGCCATCGGCGGCGGGCGCGCGCGCGTGCCTCGCCTCGAGTTCCGCCAGCAGCGCCCTGGCCCTTTCCAGGACGCCCGACGGAATGCCCGCCCGCGCCGCCACATGGATGCCGTAGCTCCGGTCGCTCGTGCCGGGAACAACCCGGTGCAGCAGCGTGATGTCCCGGTCGGTTTCCAGCACCTCCGCCCGGCACGCCCTGACCCCGGAAAGCCTTTCGGCCAGTTGCGCCAGTTCGTGGTAGTGCGTCGCGAAGAGGCAGCGGCAGCGGATCCGGTCGTGGAGGTCCTCGGCGATCGCCCAGGCCAGGGAGACCCCGTCGTAGGTGCTGGTTCCCCGGCCGATCTCGTCGAGGATCACGAGGCTGTTCCCGGTGGCGTTGTTGAGGATGGTGGCGGTTTCCACCATTTCCACCATGAAGGTGCTCTGGGCCCTCGCGAGGTTGTCTCCCGCGCCCACGCGGGCGAACAGGCGGTCCGCCAGTCCGAACCTCATCGCCCGGGCCGGGACGAAGGCGCCGGACTGCGCCATGACCACCAGCAACGCCGACTGCCTGATGAAGACGCTTTTGCCACCCATGTTGGGCCCGGTGACCAGGTGAAGCGTGCCGCCTCCGCTCCCTCCCAAAGCCAAATCGTTGGGAACCACCGTGCCTGTGGGCAGGGTCACATCGAGGACGGGATGCCTCCCCTGGTCGATCTCGAGGATCGGGCCGGTGACGATCGAAGGCCGGCAATGTCCGCGGTCGCGGGCCAGTTCCGCGAACGAGGCGAGCGTGTCGAGTTCGGCAAGCGCGTCGCCGAGCGAGCGCAGGCGGGCCGACTCCCGGGACACCGCCTCCCTGAGCGCCGTGAAAAGTTCAAGCTCCCGCTTGGCGATCCCCTCGTCGGCGCCAAGCGCCTTTTCCTGGAAGGCGAGCAGTTCGGGAGTGATGAACCGCTCGGCGTTCTTGAGTGTCTGCTTGCGCTGGTAATCCGCGGGAACCCGGGAAATGTTCGCCTGGGTGACCTCGATGTAATACCCGAAAACCTGGTTGAACCCGACCTTGAGGCTGTTGATGCCGGTGCGGGCGATCTGGGCGGCCTGATATTCGGCCAGCCATGAGGCCCCGCGTTGCCTGGCGTGCCGCCATTCATCGAGCGACGCGTCGAATCCCTCCCTGATGACATGCCCCTCCCCCACCACCAGCGAAGGCTCATCGGCCAGCGCGCGGGCGAGCAGGTCGGCAAGTTCGCCGCATGGGTCGATCCGCTCCGCCAGGGCCCGGAGGTGGGCCGAGCGGTTCGAGGCGGCCTGAAAGGCGGCTTCCCGCATGACGGGGACCTTCGACAGGGCCTTGGAAAGCTGGGCCAGGTCGCGGGGTGAGGCGCGCAGTGTCGCGGCGCGCGCCACCACCCGCTGAAGGTCGCCAATGGCTCCCAACTGTTCCCTCAAGGCTCCGCGAAGCGCGTCGGCCTCCACAAGCGATCCCACGGAGTCGTGCCGTCCGCCGATCAGCGCCGCGTCCGCCGCCGGTTCCAGGAGCCATTCCCGCAGCAGCCTCGATCCCATCGCCGTGCGGGCCCGGTCGACCGCGGCGAGGAGCGACCCCTCGCGGCCGTTGTCGCGCTGGTTCCCGGTAATCTCCAGGTTGCGGCGCGTGGTCTCATCGAGGCGAAGGGCGCTTTCGCCGAGGTGGGGCCGGATATCGAGGTGGGGAAGGCCGGTCCTGACGGTTTCCTTGAGGTAGGCGAGCAACGCGCCCGCGGCCCGAAGGCAGGGTTGCCTGTCGTCGAACCCGAAGCCGGCCATGGTGGAGACGCCGAACTGTCCCTGCAGCAGCTTGGAGGATTCCGCATCCTCAAAGTGCCAGTCGGGGCGCGGCGTCAGCCAGGGCTGGTCGCCCAAAAGGGCCAGGGTTTCCATCCGGCCGGAACGGGAGTCGGGATGCAGCAACTCGGCGGGTTCCAGGCCGCCCACCAGGTCGCGCGCGGCCTCCCGGGCCGCATCGGCGGCGAAGACCCGGCCGCGCCCCAAGTCGACCCAGGCGACGCCGAAAGTGTCCTTGGGCCCCTTGGTGATCGCGACCAGGTGGCTGGGACGACGCGGATCGAGAAGGTCGTCCTCCGTCAGCGTGCCGGGCGTGACAACCCGGGTGACTTCCCGCCTCACCAGGCCCTTGGCTTGGGCCGCATCCTCGACCTGGTCGCACACGGCCACCCGCTTGCCGGCCACCAGGAGCTTGCGGAGGTGGCTTTCCAGGGCGTGGTGGGGAAAGCCGGCCATCGGCATGGCGCCGTCGCGGGTTGTGAGGGTGATGTTGAGGACGGGGGCGATTTCGCGGGCGTCGTCGTCGAACAGTTCGTAAAAGTCGCCCATGCGGAACAAAACAACCATTCCGGGATACCGTTCCTTGGCCTCCCGGTACTGCCGCATCATCGGCGTCGTCATGATGGAGTCGGCCCGGTGTCAGGCTTGCTTGGGCTTGAAGTCGCGGCGCATCCGCATGGAGTTGCCCGGGGGATAATACTCGATATCGGACATGTAATGCCTCATGAGCATGACGCCGCGTCCGCAGGGTCGCTCGAGGTTTTCAATGGCCGTCGGGTCGGGCAGGTCATCCGGATCGAAGCCCGGACCTTGATCGGTGATACGGATTTCAAATGACAACTTTTGGACATGATAACGGATGGTAACTGACTTTTCGGGATCCATCTGGTTGCCATGCTTGATGGCGTTGACGAGGCCTTCTTCCAGGGCGAGCTTGATGCAGAAGATGTCGCGTTCGGAGGCGTCGGTTTTCGAAAGCAATTCCTCGATTCGGTCCTGAACCTCGCGGGCCAAGGCGGGGTCGCTGGCGATCACGACATCCACCGGCTCGAAAGCGCTGGGATTCTGAGCGGAATCTGTCATATTCCTTGGGCCGCCGTCGATGTGCTTTCCGGTCAGGTAAATCGCGACACTGATTCGATTCAAACTCATGGGGGGGAAATCCCCCCATGAAAATGTTCTAGTCAGCTTGCCGCCTGAAGCGCGGTTTGCTGGTCGTCCACGATCTTGATGAGCTTGTCGAGACGGGTGATCGTGAAGACTTCCTTGATGTCATCCTTGATCTTGCAGAGGACGAGCTTGCCGCCCTCCTTCTTGACCTTGTTGTTGAGGGCGATGATCTTGCCGAGCGCAGCGGAAGACAGGTAATCGACATTGCTGAAGTCGAGGACGATCTTCTTCTTCTTGTCATTGTCGACCAAGGAGAACAATTGTTCACCGATCAACTGGATGTTCTGCTCATCCAAAATTTTCTTGTCAATAAAACTGACAACGGCAATGTCGCCGAGTTCTTCAACTTCCAACCGTTTCTTGGGTGCGCCGGACATATTCAGTCTCCCGTTTCAGTCAGGAACGCAGGAACGGTCGCCCTTAACTGAGTCAATTCGATATGTTGATGCTAAAAGGGGATATGGTAAAGTCAAGGAAAATCAAGAGATCCGGTCGGCGGAAAGTCAAGCGCCGCCCCTAATAGCGTCTCGAGTTTCCAACCTTGAAGCCAAATCCATCTCGGCGGCCAATGACATGGACGCCAGCGGTGTTTCCTTTTTTCCCGCCAGGCAATAGAGTTCCGACCATTTCTCCTTCTTATAACCATGCTGGCGGACGAACCAATGGTCGTGGTCATCCTTTTCCAGCGGGAAAAGCGCGCAGGCTTCCGGTTTGTAGCCCATGGAGTCTCCATCCTCTGCCCCAAGGGTATGTAACACGCATCCCTTATGAAAAAAAACGCACCACCCGCCCGCGACCCGCACCATTTTGTCGCCGGCCTTCACGCGGCGACTGAGCCATCCGTCCTTCTCGATGACCGCGCGAGCCTCGGGCCTCAGAAGCGGCAACCACCTGGGCCTAAGTCCGTCGATCACCGCCTGCTGGCTTTGATCGACGGGTGGGCGGCCCTGCTGGCAGCAGATCCCTTCGCATCCGCGCCCGAAGGTGCATTCAAACCTCGCGGACTCGATGTTGATGACCTCGAGCGGTCGCCGCCCGGGTGAGCGCTTGTCGGACTTCATGCAAATCGGTTCCCTTGGGCTTGGGAAAGGTTATTGGAATCGTCAGGTGTATCATGTCAACTTGATGGCGTTAAAATCCAGACGATGACCGATCCAGACGAAAATGATGTTCCGCTCGAGGAACCGGCCGTTCTCCAAGCATGGCTGGCCGCCATGGATGGATGCGGCTGCTCCTCCTGCGGTGCCGCCCTGTGTGGTCACGAACGGCTCAGGTCGCGGGCCATAGCCGGGGTTCATCCACCGCGGTGCCTGTCCTGCCTGTCCAGCGGACTCGGCCGCGACCCCGGCGAGTTGGCTCGCAGCATCAACGCCTACATCCGCAGGCGCGCCTGCTTTGCCTCGGCTTGGGCCGGCATTCCTGCCTCAGGCTGTTCGCACGACATGAATGACGCCGGGGAGTGTCCACCGGATCCGGTAACCCGCGAGGCCGACTGGTCCTCGGCAAGCCATTCGTGGGATGCCGGCGACCTTGGCTGCGGCGACCTCGTTCTGCCCCTGAGGGCCCGCATGAAGGCCTTATCGCCGGGACAGCGCCTCAGGTTGAGGGCCCTTGATCCCGCAGCGCCGGTCGATCTTCCAGCCTGGTGCCGCCTCACGGGCCACCTGCTCGTGGCCGCCGCGCCCCCCGATTACCTGATACAACGACGATCCGGGGACTGATGATTCTGTCGATGAGGAGCCAGGGCGATGTCGAAAAAGTTTGTTGTGTCGCTGACCCGTGGGCTGGATGACACCGACCGGGCGACCGTGGCCTTCGTGGTGGCCAACGCGGCGCTGGGATCGGACCGGGACACGGTGGTGTTCCTGAGCGTCGAGGGCGTGCGGTTGTCGCAGGCGGGCGCCGCGGATGGGGTTCACGAGTCGGGTTTCGCCCCCCTCAAGGACTTGATGGCGCAATTCGCCGCCGGGGGCGGGAAAATATTGGTGTGCTCGCCCTGCTTCAAGAAACGGGGCCTCGATGAGTCGGCGCTGGTCGCCGGCGCGCAGGTTGTGGGCGGGGCCCGGCTTGTGGAATTCATGGCCGACGGCGCGCCATCGATCTCGTACTGAGAGCACCTCCATGGCTGAACCCGATTGGCTGGCCGCGCATGCCCATGAGCCCGATTCAGGGTTCGACGGGGGCGCGATGGATTGCGGCAACGGCCTGCTCTTGGAGATCCGCCGGCATCTCAACGCCCTGGATTCAGGGGGGTTGTTGGAAGTTCGTTCCATCGAGCCCTCGGTGGCCGGCGACCTTCCCTCATGGTCGAGATTGACGGGTAACGAACTGGTTTCCCGTGTCGGGCGCCCGGATTCGGCCAGCTACCTGATCTGCAAGGGCCGGTTCACCGGCGCTCCGCGGAAAGCCCATTCCCGCAAGGCCGTGGCCCCGCGGACCCCGGGGCCCAGGCTCGCCGTGCCCGAAGGCTTTCCCCCGCCATGGACGCCTCCGCCCCTGGCGGTCACGGGAATCGGAAGCTGGCCCCGGCCGGCCTGGATGCTCCACCTGCTTTCGGCCCACCTGGAGGACCGCCTGGCCGAGGGGGTGTTCGCCGCCGCGGCGGCCGATGCCACCCGGCTTGCCGTTCTCGACCAGGAGGCTTGCGGCGTCGACCTTGTCACCGAGGGGGAGCAGTCGCGCGACACCTATGCCGGCTTCGTGGGTTCGAGGCTTGGCGCCTGCCGGCTCATCCCGCTTGCCGATCTGGCGGCTCATGTGGAGCATCCCGATGATTTCCGCCGGGAGCTGAAGGCTCTCGATGTGCCGCCCGGCGCCCACCATCCCGTCGCGCTTGGCCCTCTGGTGCGCGACCGCGAACTGGTGCTTCCCGACTTCCGGGCGGCGCGCGCCGCGACGAAACTGCCTGTCAAGGTGGCCCTTCCCGGGCCCTACCTTTTGGCCCGAACCCTCTGGCTCGACTGCCTGCTGGAACGCCATTACCGCGACCGGGAAACCCTCGCGTCGGATGTGTGCCAGGTGTTGCGGGACGAGGCGGCGCACCTGCTCGCCGAGGGCGCAGCGATGGTGCAGTTCGACGAACCGGTCCTCACGGAGGTGGTGCATGGCGCCCCCGCGGCCCGGCGCAGCTTCATGTGCGGGGCGCTTTCGGAGCGGCGCGAGCCAACAAGGGAACTGGCGTTCGCGCTGGAACTTTGGCGCGAAACCTCACGCGGGCTGCCCCGCGAATCGCTCGCGCTGCATATTTGCAGGGGGAACTGGTCTCCGGACGAGTCGGTGGCGCTTTCGGGGCCGTACGAACCCCTGCTGGAAACCCTTGGCGCGAGCCCGTTTGCAACCTTGTTTTTGGAGATGGCGACCGCCCGTGCCGGCCGTCTTGAGGATTTGCTTCCCCTGGCCGCTTCGCACCGGCTTGGAATCGGGCTTGTCAACCAAAAGCTTGACCGGGCGGAATCAACGGATATCTTAATGATTCGCATTAGGCGGGCCGCTGAACTGTTTGGTCCGGGCAGGATTCTGCTCAATCCTGACTGCGGATTCGCCACCTTCGCGACCTGCCCGCTTGCCGGCCGCGAAGCCTCGATGGAGCGTATGCGCCTCTTGGTTCGATGCGCCGCTGAAGTTCGGACTGAATTGGGACTTTGACCACATGCGACCGGCTTCCGCCAATTCCTCCGCATGCCGTCGCCCGGGGCGAGATTGCCCCGGATTTTCCTGAGTGGGTTGCCGCTGAGCCGGCGTGCCCGCCTCGACTTCTCCGAATGCTGACAAGCCAACCCCCCAGCGGGTTTTGCGCGCCGACAAGGCGCGGTGCCCGTACCCCCTGATTCGCACAACCAAGGAGTTCCTCATGTTTCGCAGAGTTCGCAACGGTTTCACGCTCATCGAACTGCTGGTGGTGATCGCCATCATCGCGGTTCTCATCGGCCTTCTGGTGCCGGCGGTGCAAAAGGTGCGCGCCGCCGCGGCCAACGCCCAATCCAAGAACAACCTCAAGCAGATCGGCCTGGCCGTGCACAACGCCGCCGACGCCATGGGCAAGGCTCCCCCGATGTTCGGCGTTTACGGCAGCAGCACCGGTTCCTCGTTCTGGCACAGCCTGCTACCATATCTTGAGCAGGAAGCCCTGTTCAAGCAGGGGCCCGACGCCGCCAAGAGCGCCGTCATCAAGACGCTGCAGGCTCCCCTCGATGTCACCCTCGGCCAGGGCACCTTCCAGCTCACGACTTCCACTTACAACGCCGCTCCCGGTAGTCCCATTCCGGCGTGGTCGACCAACGGCAACACGACATGGGGCCTCACCAGCTATGCCGCCAACTGGATGGTGTTTGGCGACATGGGAGTCCAACTCGCCCCCAGCGTGACCGACGGCCTGTCGCACACGATGATCGTTTCCGAGCACTATGCCGTGTGCAAGCGACCCAGTGGAACCCCCAGATCCGGCGCCATGCTGTGGGCGTACGGCTGGCAGGTTCCCCAACCTTCCCACCAATGGGTTCGCCAGCCCTCGCAACTGGCCACGCCGACCATTGTGAACAATTCGCTTTACAACGCCCCTTACTGGGCCAGGTCACTCTTCGTCAACAGCGCCGGGCCATCTCCCACGCAATGGACCGGCACCAAGCCTTGGGAGTTCCGCTGCCACAAGGCGCCTGAATTCGCGCCTCCCGTCGACAATGTCCACCCCTACAAGGAACAGGCCTTCAGCGTCGGTTCCATCAACATCGGCATGGCCGACGGCAGCGTGGTGAGCCTCAGTTCGGCCATCAGCGACAAGAACTGGTACTTCATCGCCAGCCCCAACGAGGGTGATATCCCTGACGATCCCCAGGCCCCATGACCTCGGGTATCCCAGCCATGCATAGGCCGCATCATCAAGCCCCCGAAAAAACCTTTCCAAGGGTACCGGTCTTGATCGGCACCCTGGCCCTGCTTTCTGTTCTTGTGCTGGCAATCGATGAGCGTGTCCCCGGAATCATCGGCCGCCAAATCGGGTTATGGAGATCCGAGATACCAGCGGGCGCGCTGCCCCGGGATGGCGACACGCTTCATCCCAAGCCCTATCCCGTGGATGATTGGGTCGCCGGCACCACCGGAACGGTCGGCCTCAAGTTCACCGTTTCGGGCCCCGGCCTGCCCGATGAGTTCTGGCTTCGCTTCACCGAGGGTTCCGGGCGCGCCACCGCCGCGGTTCGCGTCGATTGGGCCGATGAACGCGGACTGCCCGTGGGCGTTCCATTCGAGAAACCGTTCAAGGACGATTGCTGAAAGGGCGGCACCGACCCGTACGGCGCCTCGGTCGAGGTGCCCGTGCCGGGTGATGCGCGGGAGGCCAAGGCCACCGTAACCATCCTTTTCGAGAATTGGCCCGAACCATTTGTACCCATCGTTTTCACCGTTCCCGTGAGGGTCAAAACGGACTGATCGTGGCGGATTCCATACCAATCCCCTCGCCAAGGCGCCACCGGCGCGCATTGGCGGTTTCCGCCGATTTTTCAAAGGCGTTGGCTGGCAGAACAAAGCGAATCTATTATCGCACTATCTTCGGGGTCTTCACGGAAGCTTTCGGCCGTGGCCAATCAACCGATCAGTGAAGCGATCGGATTGCCCTTGGAAAGCGCGAACGGGCGACCGCCCTGATCATGCGACTCGGCGTGCGGGTCGATTCCCAGGCAATGATAAATGGTGGCCGTGAAGTCAGCCGGAGAGGTCGGCAGCGTCGCGGGCAGCGCGGCGATCTTGTCGGATTGGCCATGGACCTGGCCGCCCTTGATGCCTCCGCCGGCGAAAAGAACCGTGTAGCAGTCGGGCCAGTGTTCGCGGCCGCCGTTGGAACGGGTGATCTTTGGCGAACGGCCAAACTCCGCCGCGACAACGACCAGCGTTTCCTCGAGCTTTCCAGTCTTCTCAAGGTCGGTCATCAGGGCGTGGAAGGCCTGGTCGAACGGGGGCACCAAGTCCTCCTTGTGCGCGGAGAAGTTGTTCCAGTGCGTGTCCCAGGCGAAGCCGTTCTTTCCTTGGCGGCGCTGCCAGTTGCATTGCACCAGGCGAACGCCCGCGTCGAGGAGGCGGCTGCCAAGAAGCACCGACTGGCCGAAAAGGTTGCGACCATATCGTTCGCGGTCGCCCTTCGACACCGCGGAGAGGTCGATCGCCTTGCGAACCGCCTCGGATGAAATGACGCTGACGGCCTTGGCCTGGCCCTCGCGAATCGTGCGGCTCATGGCCAGTTCGTTGAGGGAATCGGCCTGCGAGTTGAGTTGGTCGACGAGCGACAATCGCCGCTTCACCACATCCGTCGGCTGGTTGGCGATCAGGGGAATGTGATCGAGCTTGAAATCATCATCGTTGGGGTTGCCGCCCGTCAGCAGCGGATCGAAGCGCGGCCCCAGGGCCCCGGCAAACTGACCGGCCCTGCGGCCCGATGAAACATCCATGCGGTGGGGAACGAGCGCAAATGGAGGCAGGGGGCCTGTCCCCGGCGCGAGCTTGGCAACGCACGAGCCCATGTGGGGCATGTCCGACCGGGACATTTTCTCAACATCAGGCACCGAGCCGGGATACTGGTAGCCGGTGAACATCCAGTATGAACCGCGGCCATGGTCGTTATGGTCGTGGCACATCGTGCGGACCAGGGCGGATTTGTGCATCCACTTCGAGGCATTGGGAAGGAGTTCGGAAAACCTGACACCCGGCAGCGAGGTGGGGATGGTGGAAAATTCTCCCCGGATGTCGGCGGGGGCATCCGGCTTGGGGTCGAAAGTGTCGAGTTGGGCCGGGCCACCCGAAAGGTAGAGGAGAATGCAGTTTTTCGCCTTGCCGAATGAGCGGGACGCCGATGAGGCGCCGGCCGTCCGTGAGATCAAGCCTGACAGGGACAAGCCGCCAACCGACAAGCCGCCGGCGCGGATAAGTTCGCGGCGATCCAGGGAGCGATGATTCCAGAAATGGAGCATGGTGATGATCCCTGTCGATGACTATGGCTTTCGATCGTATCAGCGAAGCGGGTCTTTTTCTTCAATCATCGGCATAATGAACAATCATTCGTGCATTAAACAAGATACCAGTATAACATTGAGCGAAATGCCAGCGAAAAGGCGCATGTTTTTCCCACCCCAAGCCCCACACCGAACATGGTTTCCACAGCTTCGCGGAATCTGATGGCGGTTCTGGCCCTGGCCTTGGCGTTTCCCGCCGGTGTGGCGGCCCAGTCGTTCGTCGAACATGTCAGCCCTCCCGTGGTGGAACGAGGCAAGACGACGCGGGTGACATTTGTGGGGAAAAACCTCGCCAATGCCTTCGACATCTGGAACTCCCTGCCCTCGGGAACCCTCAGGGCCAAGCCCGTCGAGGCCGGTTCGGAGCGCGCGGTTTTCGAGATCACCGCCGCGGATAACGCCCCCGTTGGCATGGGCGGGATGCGCGTGGCCACCCCCGACGGGCTTAGCAACCTGCATTTGTTCCTTGTCGATGACCTGCCGGTTCATTGGGGGGGAATGAACGAAAAGGAGGCGACGCTGGCCAAGCCGGCGGCCGTATGGGGCGTCCTTCGCGAAGGGGCGAGCGACCGCTACCAGATTGAGGCGAAGGCGGGAGAGCGGGTTGGGTTCGAGGTCGTGGCCAATCGCTTTGGCAAGGACGCCGATCCCCTGGTGACGATCCGCGATGCCTCGGGCCGCTTCATCGCCGAGCGGGACAACGACGCCGGGCTTTATTTCGATTGCCGCTTCGAACACACCTTCGAGAAGGCCGGAACCTATGTCGTGGAGGTTCGTGATGCCCGGTTCAAGGGAAATGAGCATCGGCATTATGTGTTGCGGGTGGGCCGTTTCGCCGTGGGGCGCGCGGCCGTACCCTCGGCCGTCAATCCTGGAAAAAACGAGATCGCGCTCGGGGCGGCGGGGGCTCCGCGAATCTCCCTTGATCATTCCCCCCTGGCGTTGCCCGGGCCGTTCCTCGCCTCACTGAAGCGTTCCGGCGACGATGGCTCGGCATGGGTGCCGATGACCAACTCGGAAGGTCCGGTCACCGTGGCGAACGAGAGCGGTGAACCGACCCCCGCGACTTTCCCCGGCGCGCTTTGCGGCGTGCTGCGTCAACCCGGCGCGAGGCATGTCTTCGATCTCAAGTTCGAGAAGGGGCAGAAACTGTTCCTGTGCGGGGAGGCGAAATCCCTCAACTCGCCCGTGGACCTGGAAGTGGCCCTGCTGGATAAGTCGGGAAAGGAAGTGCGCCGCGGCAGCGAGGCGAGGGGCACCGACGAGGTGACGCTGGAATTTGTTGCCGGGGCCGCCGGCGAATACCAACTTGCGGTTCGGGATGCCCTCCGCGAAGGGGGGGACGACGCCGTCTACAGGCTGTTGGCCCGCAACGATCCTTTTCCTCCCCAGCTTCTCGCCGAGGCGGAGGGGCTCGCGGTGCCCCGTGGAGACCACCAAATCCTGCCGATCACCGTGACGCGCAGTCCGGGCGCGAAGGGGGCCATCAGGCTCAGGCTTTTGGGCGCTCCGCGGGGGATCTCGCTTTCCCCGAGCTCAATTCCGGAGGACGAGGCATCGATCGTGTGCAGGCTGGAGGCCTCCCCCGACGCGCCGCTCGGGTTGCACACCTTGCAAATCATGGCCGAGCCTGGAGATTTAGGCGGACAATGGCGATCCTTGGTTCGCACGCAACCCCTCGTGGACCGGAAGCTGGTGAACATCGACCTCATTCCGCTGGCGTTGCGTGAAGACCAGCGGCGGTTGCCTCCGTCGGTGACGGACCGCTTCGCGCTCCAGGTGACTCCGCCCTCGCCGTTCCAGTTCGAACTGCCTGAAGCCCGACTGACCTTGGTTCGCTACCAGCGGGTGCCGGTGCCGATCGTGACAACCCGGCTCAAGGAATTCGACGGGCCGATCACCTTCAGCGCCGAGGGGGGACAACTGGCCCCGAAGGAGGAGGGCCGCACCCGCGTCTACGCGGAATTCCCGCCGGCGGGGCAACAGACGCCCAAGGTCTCGGGCTTCATCCAGTCGCTGATTCTCTCGAACCTGGCCAAGGCGCGGATCAAGGTCAGCGCCGTCGGCACGCACCAGGGGCGCAGGGTGGCTTTGACGCGATGCTTCGACCTCGACCTTGTGGCCGGATTCAAGGTCGAAGGGGAACCGGCGAAGGTTTCCGCGCTTCCGGGCGAGACGGTCCGCGCCCGACTCGTTGTCAACCGTGTCGGCCCTCTCGACACGCCCGTGACGATCCGCTTCAACGCCAACTCCGGTCTCGACCTGCCCGAAACGCTCATGATCGGCAAAGGGCAATCGGGAGTCGATTTCCAGGTGCCGGTCCCCGCCGACACCAATCCCCGGAAGATCGGCATCCAGGGGGTTTCCACCGGATATGTGAACGGCTACGAGGAAGAGGTTCGCGGATTGCTTCTGGAAATCGATGTGCGGAAGCCCGAAGCGCCGAAAAAGACGGAAGCCCCGAAAAACGCCGAGACGAAGAACAAGAAGTAGGTGGGCCATGCTTCGCGTGATCGTGTCGCTACTGCCGGTGTTCATCGCCGGCGCCGCCCGGGCGGATGATTCGCCGCGGATCGATTTTCGGACCGATGTGATCGCCGCCCTGTCGCGCGGCGGCTGCAACCAGGGTGCCTGCCACGGATCTCCGCAGGGGAAGAATGGCTTCCGCCTCAGCCTGCGCGGCGCCGACCCCGACGCGGATTTCGCGACCCTCGTCAGGGAACAGGGCGGCCGCCGTGTCAATCGCCAGTCGCCGGCGCAAAGCCTGGTCCTCTTGAAGGCGACGGGCGGCGTTCCCCATCAGGGCGGGGTGATCTTCAGCCCGCACCATCCCGCGTACCGCGCGATCGCCGGCTGGATCGGCCATGGGTGCGAAATCAAGGATGCCCCGGCCGTCACCCGCCTGGAAGTGCTCCCGGGTGACACCCGCCTGCCCCCCAACGCCCCGGGCCTCGCCCTCACCGTCCAGGCCCGCTTCGCCGACGGGTCGTCCCGGGATGTCACGGAACTGGCCGTCTTCTCCTCGAGCCACCCCGACCTCGCCCCCGTCACGCCGACGGGCAAGGTTGAATTTCGCCGCACGGGCGAGGCCTCCATCCTGGTGAGATACCTGCAGTCCATCGCGAGCGTGCGGCTGAGCCATGTGAAGTCGGATGCCGGGTTTGTCTTCCGGGGGCCCGGCCCCGCCAATTTCGTCGATGAGTTCGTCTTCGCCAAGCAGCGCGACTTGCGGCTGATTCCTGCGGCCGTGGCGTCCGACGAGGTCTTCCTGAGGCGCGCCTATCTCGATGTGATCGGAGTGATGCCGACCCCCGGGGAGGCCGCGGCATTTTTGGACTCGAAGGATCCGGAGAAGCGCGCGAAGCTCGCCGACCAACTTCTCGCCCGGGATGAGTATGCCTACCACTGGGCCCTGAAGTGGGCCGATGTGCTGCGCGGCAGCCCGGTCACGATCAGCGAGCGCGGCGTGCACAGCTTTCACCGGTATCTCGTCCGCGCGATGGCGGAGGATCGGCCGGTCACCGCCCTGGCGCGTGAACTCCTCACCGGACTCGGGAACACATTGAACAAACCGGCGGCGAATTTCTTCCGCATCGCGCGCACGCCCGAGGACGCCGCGGAATCCGTGGCCCAGTTGTTCATGGGGGTGCGGGTCCAATGTTCGCGCTGCCACAACCATCCCTTCGAAAACATCACCCAGGCCGACTATTACGGCCTCGCGGCCTTCTTCGCGCGGGTGCAGTTCAAGGGCGCCCAGTTCGGGTTGGACGACGAGATCGTGTACCTCGACGCGCGCCGGGAATTGAACAATCCTCTGACGAAAAAACCGCAGCCACCCGTGGCGTTCTCGACTCCCGCCGAAGGGCTTGGCCCCGATGACGACCGCCGGGTCAAGTTCGCCGATTGGCTGACCTCCCCCCAGAACCGGTTCTTCGCCCCCGCCGTGGCCAACCGCGTCTGGTTCCACCTGCTCGGCAAGGGCATCGTCGATCCGGTCGATGATTTCCGCGACACCAATCCGCCGAGCAACCCGCAACTGCTCAAGGCCCTGGCGGACGATTTCGCGAGGCACGGATACCGGATGAAGCCGTTGATCCGGACGATCATCACCTCGCGTACCTACCAGCTTGCGGCCCAGGCACCCCGGCAGGACCCGAACTCAGCCGACCCGGAGGCTTACTTCACGCATGCCGCGGTCCGGATGCTCACGGCGGAGCAGGTGCTGGATGCCATTTCCTCGGCCACCGGCGTCCACGAACGATTCAAGGGTTATCCGGCGGGCACCCGGGCCCTTGAGCTTCCCGAGGGCGGCGTGATCCATCCGTTCCTGCAGGCATTCTCCAAGCCGGTGCGGGATGTCACATGTGAATGCGCCCGGGAGGACGATCCGGGCCTGCCCCAGGTTCTCCACATGCTCAACAACGCCCAGGTGGTAAGCCGGATCCGCTCACCGGAAAGCCGGGTGGCCCGATGGCTCAAGAGTGGCCGGGAACCAGCGTGGATCGTCGATCAAATGTACCTGGCGACGCTCACGCGGCGACCCACGGCTAAGGAGAAAACCCTGGTTTTGGAGCATATCCGTGCCAGCGGTGATGCCGAGGGTGGCCTGCAGGACCTGCAGCACGCCCTGCTCAACCTCAATGAGTTTCTGCTGCGCCACTAGACCAAACTTCAAATAAATGACCTGCTCAAAACCCCGGCACCCGCCATCATTCTGTTAGCTCTTTCATGTCGCTAAAGCGTCGAACGGCGCGAGTGACCTCTGAACTGGCGCCAGATTGTTGAATGTCCGCGAGGGCCCCTCACTTCGTTCAGGGCTCCTGAGCATCGTCAGCCTTTGTCCGGCCTTCATATTGAGATCCGTTCATCGCTTTGGAGCCCTGAACGAAGTGAGGGGCGAGTCGATCAAGGAACAACACCAGGAGTCATAGCAGAAACAAAAGAGCCCCAGTGGAGCCGAATTAAGGGGGCATATTAAAATAGACTCGATTTGCATTTTTATCGGTATTTTCAATCCAACTCATCTATTTGAAGCCCGATCTAGATCGGGCTTCGATTGGCCAACAAGAATAATAACATCGTAAAAATCCTCTTATGGCCTGAATGGATCATGCCGTCCCCATGGATGCCTGGAGGAGAGGAGGCGACTGCCCGTCAGGTCGTGTAGTCGGCGTTCAGGCTGACATACTCGTGCGTGAGGTCGCAGGTGTTGAACACGCAGCCGGCCCGGCCAAGCGTGAAGACCAGGCGGAAGGTGAGTTCGCGGTTGTTCCGCATGTGGGCGCTCACCTCGGCGGAGTCGAACGGCTGGGGTTCTCCCTTCAAGTAGAGGCAGAAACCGTCCAGCCACAGCGAAAGGTCGCGTTCCTCGAACGGCACGCCGGCGTAGCCCGCCGCGGAAACCACCCGTCCCCAATTGGGGTCGGCGCCGAACACGGCGGTTTTCACGAGGGGGCTGTCAGCGACCGCCTTGGCCATCGCCCGCGCCTCGGCCCCGGTGCGCGCCCCCTCCACCTTGACGACGAGAAGGTGGGAGGCCCCTTCGGCGTCGGCGGCGATGGCGCGCGCCAAATCGGCGCACACCTCCCCGAGCGCCTCACCCCACAAGCCGAGGTCGGCTCCCGCCAGCGGCGCGGCACCCGCGGGCATCGCCGCCCCGTTGGCCAGAACCAGAACCGTGTCGTTGGTGCTGGTGTGCCCGTCAACCGAGACGCAGTGGAAACTTTGGTCGATGGCCGGCCCGAGGGCGGAGGCGAGGTCGCGCGGCGCCACCGCCGCGTCGGTGAAGGCGAAGGCCAGCATGGTGGCCATGTTGGGGCCGATCATCGCGGCACCCTTGGCGATTCCGGCGACCGTGAGCGCTCCCGTCGAGGTCTTGACCGACCGGTGGGCCAACTTGGGCCTCGTGTCGGTGGTCATGATGGCGCGGGCCGCCCCGTCGAGCGCGCCATGTCCCGGGGAGAGGGCGCCGGCCGCCGCGCGGATTCCCCGCCCGACAACTTCCATCGGAAGAAGGCGTCCGATGACGCCCGTCGAGGCGACGAGGAACGATTCGGGATCGGCGACCCGGCAGGCGCCGGCGGCCTCGGCGGCCATGGCCAGGGCGTCGGCCTCGCCCCGCGTGCCCGTGCAGGCGTTGGCGTTGCCCGAACAGGCCACCACGCCCCTGAAGCCCGTCCCGGCCCGGGCGCGGATCCGGTCGCGGCAGAGGCGCACGGGCGCCGCCTGCACTTGGTTGGTGGTGAACATGCCGGCGGCGGTGCAGGGCCTGTCGGAGACGGCCAGGGCGATGTCGCGCCTGGCGCCGTCATCGCCACGGATCCCGCAGGCCGAGTCGCCGAACGACCAGCCCGCGGGCGGTTGGAATGACATGGGATAACCCCGGTATGAAATGGCGGGGGTTCAGACCCCCATGGCATTGTACCCGCAGTCCACATAAAGGATCTGGGCGGTGATCGCCGAGGCCAGGGGGCTGCACAGGAACGCCGTGGCGTTGGCGACCTCCTCCACCTCGATGGCCCTGGGCAGCGGGGACTTCGCCGCCGCGTGGTTGATCATGTCGTTGATGTCGCCGATGGCGCGCGCGGCGCGGGAGGCGTACGGGCCGGCGGAGACCAGGTTGACGCGGATCTTCTTGCCGCCCAGGTTGCTGGCGAGTTGCTGGGCGTCGATCTGGAGCGCGGCCTTGGCCGTGGACATGCCGCCGCCGTAGTGCGGCACCACGCGGTCGCCGCCGAGGTAGGTGAGCGCGACGGCGTTGGGATCGGGCCGGCCCTCCATCAGCGGCGCGAAGGTCCGCAGCAGCGCCGTCAGCGAATAACTGCTGATGCTGAGCGCCGTCAGGTAGGCCGACCGGGATGTCTCCACCATGCGGTTCTTGATTTCGGGGCTGAAGGCCACGGCGTGGATCACGATGTCCACATGCGGGGTGTGGGCCTTCACATTGGCGGCGAGGCCGGCGATCGAGAAGTCGCCGTGCTTGTTGAACCGCTTGTCCTCGCGGGTCTTGGCGTCGACATCGGCCATCGAATCGAAGCTGACATCGCAGGCGAACACCTTTTCCACTTGGATGGAACCGGTCCCGTAGGGCAGCAGGCGGCTTTCGGCATCCGCGTCGCGGGTGAGGATGCTCTCGACGATGCTCACCAGGCGCGGATGCACCGCGAAGATCAGCCGGGCGCCCGCCGCCTGGAGGTACTTGGCGATGTGCCAGGCGAACCCGACATTGTCGCCCACGCCGGTCACCAAGGCCACCTTGCCGGAAAGATCCAAGGGAATCATGCGAAAAACCTCATCCGTGCGGCGCCGGACTCCTTCCGGCGGACTAATCAACCATGGTTGTGAATACCAATTTTGGTGCCCGGCGCACAGGTCGGCCCGATTTCAATGACAAGGCCCCGGTCAGGGACCGGGGCCTTGCCAATTCAGCTTGGGGACCACTCGTCAGCGTTTTGTCGCCGATGTCAGTTGCAGGATCGCGTTGTCGACCTCGAGGCGCACGCGGGCGTCGGTGTCCTGGCGCTGCAACTTGAGCGCCTCCACAACCTCCTGCCGTTGGGCGCCCAACCGGGCCAGCGACCTGGCGGCGCTTCCCCGCACGGCGGGAGCGGGGTCGGTTTGCAGGGCCAGGACAAGCGCTCCAGCCACCTCGGGATTGTTGGCGTAGGCGCGGTTCGCGAGGTCCATGGCCGCCATCTCGCGCTCCGAGGGGAGCAGGGCGTTCTTCAGCGTGGTGATCGCCTGGCGATGGTCGAAAACGGGGCTCGGGTTGGGCATCGACCTCATGGCCGCTTGCTGATAGGCCGCCGCTTGCTGATAGGCCGCTGCTTGCTGATAGGCCGCCGCTTGCTGGTAAGCCACCGCTTGCTGGTAGGCCGTGGCCTGCTGCTGAGGCATGGCCACCTGCTGCTGGGGCATGGCCGCTTGCTGGGGATAGGGCATCGCCATGGCTTGCGGGTAACCGGGAGGCAGCGGGCGGGGATAGCCGGCGGGAACCGGGAAACGGCCCGCGGCGACGAAGGCGTTCGCGTCAGCCGGTTGTCCGACCGGCACATCCGCCGGAATCGGCCTTTGGTTGCCCGATGGACTAAAGGCGTTGGCCAAGCCGCCGGGGACGGCGGCGCCGGGCACCATGGGCCGGGGGCCGGGCGTGTAGGCATACGCGGGAGGCACCATCACGCCGGGGGGAACCGAAGGCAGTCCCTCGGGTACCCGAGAAGGTTCCGGCATGCGGAAATTGGCGACGGTTTCATCATCCACTCCGGCGGCGCGGATGGAGGCTGTTCCGGGTTGGCCAACACGACGCCCCAGGAAACCCCAACCTGGTATCTGAAGGCCAAGCGTGGGGCGTTGGCGACCGTCGACGGCCCGTTGGCCAGCGGTGTCGGCGCCATCCTTGACAGTACGAACCGTTCGTTCCCGCCGTTCCACCGTGGGGCGTTCCATCACGACCCGTTCGGAAGATGGTCGTTCCGTCACGACTCGTTCGGATGCGGGGCGTTCCGTGGTGGCGCGATCGAGTGGGGATGCCTCGGCTGGCGCGCGCCGCGCCACGCCCCTGTCGGAACTGGCCCGATCCGTGACTGGCCGGCTTGACGGCGTGAGGGACAGGGTGCCAAGCCGGCTGAAGAATGAGTTGCTGGAAGGCTTGGTGACCCTTTCCGCCGCCGCTTCCTGCCTGGCGACGCGCTCCTGCGCGGCCTCGATGATCGTGGGAAGCGGATCCGCTTTGGATTTATCCGCTCGAGGCAATGGTTTCACTGACATGGCGGCCTGGTCGGACGGAACAGGTTCCGATTGGCCCCATGATTGGCGCCAGTTGCCGGGGTTGGCGGCAGGCTGGGAGGAACTGGGAACCACAGCGACGCCGTTTCCTTTTCCACCATTTCCCTTGGTGCCGGGATCACCGGCGCCTTTGGAGGTCGCGCCCTTGCCGGCATCGCCCGCGCCCTTGGTACCGGGATCACCGGCGCCCTTGGAGGTCGCGCCCTTGCCGGCATCGCCCGCGCCCTTGGTGCCGGGATCACCGGCGCCCTTGGAGGTTGCACCCTTGCCGGCATCGCCCGCGCCCTTGGTGCCGGGATCGCCGGCGCCCTTGGAAGTTGCGCCCTTGCCGGGATCGCCCGCGCCCTTGGTGCCGGGATCACCGGCGCCTTTGGAGGTCGCACCCTTGCCGGGATCACCGGCGCCCTTGGAGGTCGCGCCCTTGCCGGCATCGCCCGCGCCCTTGGTGCCGGGATCACCGGCGCCCTTGTAGGTCGCGCCCTTGCCGGCATCGCCGGCGCCCTTGGTGCCGGGATCGCCGGCGCCCTTGGAAGTTGCGCCTTTGGTGCCAGGGTCTCCGGCGCCTTTTGAGGTCGCGCCCTTGCCGGCATCGCCCGCGCCCTTGGTGCCGGGATCACCGGCGCCTTTGGAGGTTGCGCCCTTGCCGGGATCGCCCGCGCCCTTGGTGCCGGGATCGCCGGCGCCCTTGGAAGTCGCGCCCTTGCCTGGATCGCCCGCGCCCTTGGTGCCTGGGTCTCCGGCGCCCTTGGAAGTCGCGCCCTTGCCGGCATCGCCTGCGCCCTTGGTGCCTGGGTCTCCGGCGCCCTTGGAGGTCGCGCCCTTGGTGCCGGGATCACCTGCGCCCTTGGAGGTCGCGCCCTTGCTGGCATCGCCCGCGCCCTTGGTGCCGGGATCACCGGCGCCCTTGGAGGTCGCGCCCTTGCCTGAATTGCCTGCGCCCTTTGTGCCGGGATCACCTGCTCCCTTGGAAGTCGCGCCCTTGGTGCCATTCCCATCAGAACCCTTGGCGGAGGAAGCCTGATCGTCCACAGGGGGAAGTTGGGCGGGGGGTGCGGAATTCGAAGTTTGCTGGATTTCGGACGCCGGGGTGGGAACTGGGGCGCCGGGAGGAGAAACCCTTGAAGAGCCCCACTGGTAAACCTGAACTTCTGAAAGGTTGCCTTGTTGGTATTTCTGCACCACCGTCATGCGTTGACCGGTGAAAATCGCCTGAACTTGCAGGCAGCGATGCCCATCGGCATCGTTCCAGGTTTTCAAAACCCGGCACCTGGTTGGCTTGCCACCGTCGAGTTCAAGTGAAACAAAGCGCTCGGCGGAGGCGGCCGGGATCACAGACTGGGCCATGAGCACCTGCCCACCGCCGAGAGCGGCCAGGGCGGCGCTCAACCAGATGGCGCGGATCGAGCGGTACATGTGGAGTTCTCCGGGTAGGAAGCGGTGGGAATCGGCTTGTTGTGCCGACAGTGCGGCTCCACCTTCCGTTACCGGGTTTATCGGCAATCATGGTCGTGGCCTTCATGCTGATTTCGTCAATCGTGCCGATTTTGCGGTCGACCTGGATTGCCTTGAGCGGGCTTCATTTCGATAAGTTGCAAAAAAGGATCCAAATCCAAAAACTGGAAAAGCCCCCAGCGGAGCCGGAGGCGGAGTGAGTGGGGTGTAATGAAGTTCACCCGCTCACTCCGGTGCTTCGCACCTCCGTTCGGGGCTCTTTTGATTTTCAGAAATGTTTCTTGATTTTTCGCAATCAGCAAATCGACGATTGGGTTGACGGCGAACTTGCATGATTCGGAAGTGATTTGAAGAAATTGTGTTTCTAACCAAATCAAACAATGGAGCCGCCCTGGCACGAGGCAGGTGTCGGGCGTCAACTCATGGATTGGCTGTGGAAGAGGGCTGAAGCATCAGAGTTTCGCTGCCGCCCAGGCCGCGAGGGTTTCCCGCTCGATCTTGCTGTTGTGCCTGCGGTCCACAGGAAATCGCGGGTGAACCATGACGCTGGAGATGGGCAACCCCACCTTGGTGGCGCGTTCCAGCGCCATGGCGACCATCGTGTCGGGCGCCCCGGGCGCTGGTTCCAACACGAGCGCCGCGCGACCCTTCCCGCAGGCCACGAAAGCCGCGCGGGCCACTCCCGGCAAGTCAAGGAACATCGCCTCCGTGGCATCCGCTGGAATCGCCCATCCCGCCACGCTCACCACATGGGCCTGCCTGCCGAGATACCAAAGCATTCCGCGCTCATCGAGCCAACCGAGGTCGCCGGTCCGGTGCACCACCTCTCCATTGAGGATGATCTTGTGACGCTCATCGGCCTCGGGGCGGTTCCAGTAAGCCCGGGTGACCTGGGGGCCGGCCACCGCGATTTCGCCCCGGCCGCCATGGGCCAGCGCTTGTTGAGAATCCATGCCCGTGGCTCCCCCTTCCGGAAGGATCATCACCCGCGTGCCGGGGGCGGGCCGACCCAGGCAGATGCCGCGGCCTGCGCGCGTGACTTCCAAGGCTTCGCCAAGGATTTCCCGGTCGGATGCGCATGCCACCGGCAGCGCTTCGGTCATGCCGTAGGGGGTGTGCAACCGGGCGTCGGGCCGCAGAAGCGGCCTGACGCGCCGCACCAGCGTCCAGGGCACCGGCGCCCCGGCGGAAACGAGGCGCTTGAGTCCTGACAGTCCTCCGCGTGATTCCGCGCCCGCGGCGAGGCGGGCCAGCACCGCCGGCGACGCGAACAGGTTGTCCACCCGGTGGCGGGCCGCCAAATCGAGCAGCATGCCGGCATCGACCGAGGCGGGGCGGGTGAAGTCCATGGGCGGAATGACAGCGGTCATCCTGAGGACGGGGGCGTAGAGGCCGAAAAGCGGGAAAGTCGAGAGGTCGGTTTCCCCCGGGGCGATGTCAAGCATCGATCCGAGCGCCGAAACCTGCGCGGCGAGGTTGCCGGCGGAGTAGACGGCTCCCTTGGCCGGGCCGGTGGATCCGCTTGTGTAGAGGATGGCGGCCGTGTCGCCGGGGCCCGCCGGGTGCGAAGGGGACCCGCCCGCGGCGGCCTCGCGGAGCGCCTGGCACCCGGGCACCCAGCCGGCGCCGAGGCTGGCGACGACGCGCGCCCTTGGGCAGAGTCCAAGGGCCCAGCGGGCGATGATGGCCTTGGGAGACCCGATGAACGCGTGGCAGTCGGCCTCGCCAAGGCACTTCCTGAGCCCGGCCAGTCCCATGCCCGGGTCGACCATCACCGCCACGGCCCCGATCCTGAACAGCCCGAAAAGGGCGGCGAAGAGGGTTGGCGAGGGGGGCGCCATCATGGCGACGCGGCAGCCGGGCCCGATGCCCATCGTCAGCATCGCCACCGCGAGCCGGTCGGAGGCCTCGGCGAGCCGCTCAAATGTCCATGACTGCCCGGCTTTGCGCCGGGAAGGGGCCATGATGGCAACAGCCCGGGGGCGGTCGCTCACGGCCTCCTCGAGAAGGAGGGGGATCAGCTTGGAAATGGTCCCATCCTCAGGGCGTAAGGAAGGCCTCGATCCGTCGAGAACATTCTAGCGGCTCATCTTCCATGAGCCAGTGTCCCGCCCCGTCAAGGACATGCGCCTGGGCCCCCGGCCAGGCTTTGCGCCAGTGCTCGAGGAACGGCGGGGTGAAGACGAAGTCACGAAGGCCCCAGAGCAGCAGCATGGGCTTCGACGCCAGGCAGGGCAGGGCCTCGGAGACATGCCTGACGAGATTCCAGGAAGGATGTCCTTCGGACAGGGGGATGTCGAGGACGAAGCCGTGGATCGCCGCGCGTTCGTCCCACGAACCGTATGGCGCGAGGAAACCCCGGGCGGCCCCCTCGCCCAGCGGCCTGGTGACGCCGTGCCTGATGGCGCCCTTGACGAACAGGTTGAGCCCCCTGACAAGCCATGAGCCGAGGAGGGGAGTCCTGGCGAGGCGGAGGGAGGCGGGGATGGAGGCGCCGGGGGGCAGGCCGAACCCGGCGGTGTTCATGAGGACTAGCCTGCGCACGCGGCCGGGGTTCCTCACGGCCCAGGCCAGGGCGATCATGCCGCCCCAGTCGTGGGCGACCAGGTCGACAGGCTCGCCGGGCACGGTCATGTCGAGGAGTTCGGCGAGGTCGTCGACGCGCTCGGCGAGGCGGTGGTGATAACCGGGGGACGGGAGGTCGGAGAGGCCGCAGCCGAGGTGGTCGGGAGCGATGACGCGGTGCCCCCCGGCGAGCGCCGGAATGACGCCCCGGAAGAGGAACGACCAGGACGGGTTGCCATGCACGAGGACGACGGGCGGGCCGGAGCCCTCGTCGACATGGTGCATCCGGGAGCCCGAGGCGAGTGCGAGCCACCTGCCGCGGAAGGGGAACGAGCCGGGCGCCAGGCGGGAGAGGACCCGCGCGGCGCGGGCCGGCACCGGCGCCGTCACCATGTCGCACCAAGCATGAGGCAGTTGAGGCCGCTGCCGATTCCCAGGAGGCCGACGCGCCTGCCGGGGGCGAGCAGCCGCCTCTCGTCGGCCAGGGCGACGGTGGCCGGGAGCGCCGCGGTGCCCATGTTGCCTAAAAACGGATAGGTTGAGTAGACTTGGTGGCTCGACAGCCCGAACGAGGCCAGCATGGCGTCGCGGTGCGGCGCGCCCACCTGGTGGCAGACCACCTGGTCGAAGTCGCGCGGCATCATGCCCATGGCCTGCAGGAACGCCTCCCAAGTGCGCTTGCCCAGCTCGAGGCCGTGGCGGAGGACGGCGACGGAGTCGGTGGCCATGGTCTGCACCACGGGCCCCAGGCCCGAGGCGAGGTGGACCAGAGGCGAGCCGGTGAGCGTGTCGGCCAGGCCCCAACGGCACAGGGAGTGGAACCGGGTGTCCGACTGGCTCACGCCGCCGTGCAGCCTGGCGCCGATGCCGCGGCCCCGCCCCTCACCCACCACGACCGCCGCGGCGCCCGACCCGCCGGTGAGCGTGGCCAGGGTCTCCCGGTAGTTTTCCATCGTGGGGCAGGCCAGCAGGTGGGAGATGGCGCGCTCGGTGATCTCGCGCGCCGACTCGCAGGCGACCACCACCCCCGAGCGGATCTGGCCCAGTTCGATCCGGTTGGCGAGGTCGATGATGCCGGTGAGGACGCCCAGGCAGGCGTTGGAGATGTCGTGAACCCAGCCGGCATGGCGGGCGCCCAGCAGGTCGGCGACACGGCAGGCGGTGGCCGGTTCGAAATGCTCGCGGCAGACGGAAGTGAAGAGGACGGCGTCGATCTCGGCGGGATCGCGGCCGGCGCGCTCGAGCGCCATGCGCGCCGCCCGGGCCGCGCTTTCCGCCAGGGGCGCGCCCGGTTCCCACCAGCGCCTCTCCCGGATGCCCGTCATCGCCTCAAGCTGGCCGCGCGGCACGCGCAGCGACTTGAGCGCCGGTTCCAGCCGCTCGTCCAGTTCCTCGCTGGAAACCACGACGGGAGCCAGGGCGCATGAAAACGACTCAAGGCGCACCCGGTCGTAGCGGGGAACCATCATCTTGCCGCCAAATTCAACCATAGAAACAATTTAACGCATGGCGGCGGGTTCGGCCACAATCGGTTTCCAGCGGAGGCGGAACCTTTCCATGCCGTAGATCACCTTGTCGCCCACCACGAGCCAGCCACGCGCCTCCACTTCCCGGGCCGATTCATCGCGGCCGGTGATTTCCGCGGAAACCGTCACATGGCGGATTCCGGGGGTCACCTGCCCTCGGTAGACCCACCGATGCGGGGAACCGTCGACGAGGTCGCCCGTGCCGGGCCCCCAGCGGCGCAGGCAGTCGTACCACACCAACTGCAGGAACGCCTCGAGCCCCAATGAACCGGGCCAGACCGGGTCCTGGTAGAAATGCGCCTTGAAGAACCACGCCTCTGGATCGACCTCGACCCTGCCCTCGAGCCAGCCGAGGCCTTCGGGCCCGCCGGCGGGAAGCCAGGCGTAGGTGTCGAGCATGCGCCAGCGGTCGCGGGGAAGTCCCGGCCCCTCGGGAACCGGGGTGAAAACGGGAGCCTCCGCCGGCGCGGGCTTCCAGGGCTTGGCGTCGGAGAGGCCGACCTGCCGCGCCAGCGCCTCCTTGGGGAAGAATCCGAACGAGGTCTGGCCCGAATAGACCGGTTCGCCATCGAGGCGGGTGTCGAGGTCGTACTCAAGGATGATCATCCCGGCGGAGCGCGAGACCTTGGTCTGCGTCACGGTGGTGGCGAGGGTGCCGCGGCCGGGAACGACGCGGCGGTGGCGGACCGCCGAGCCGCCGAGGTTGCGGAACGACACATCCACCGGTGAGAGCAGGGCGGCGCCGCCGTGCGCCGCGAGCCAGCCGCACACCTGCAGCGCCGCCTCAAGCAGCACGGCGAACGGCACCTCCGGCTGGCCCGACTCGGCGATGTACCAGGGATCGGCGGGAACATCGTAGGCTCCGCGGGCCCTGGCGCCCGGGAGCAGCTTCCACGGTTCGGCCTTCACCGCCTCGATGCGGTCGAGGAACAGGAAAGGCGGGCCGGGCAGCCTGGCGATGACGCGGCCGGAATCGAAGATCCGGTAAGGTTCGCCGAACGCCTCGGAAGGCTTGCCGACGCAGTAGGCGAGGATCCGCCCGCGGGAGTAGGTCGCGGCGGGGCCGGGCGGGGCGGCGTCGCCGGCGCGCCACAGGGCGCTTATCGCGGACCCCGATAATCCGTTGAATGTGACCGCGAGGTTCTCCACAGAGACGATCGGCTTTCCGTCAATCAGCAGGATGGCGTCGGCCAGCGCGGAGGGGGCCGGCTCGAGGGAGCGGCCCGTCACGGTGATCTCGTAACGGAGCACGCGGCAGCCGGGCACCACCTGGCCCCGGCAGCGCAGCCGGCTGGTGATCCCGGGAGTCGGTTCCGCCGTCCACGAGCCTTCCTCGCCGAGCCAGCCCCATCGCCACATGAGCAGCCGGAGCGTCTGGGCGCACGCCTCGTACATGAGCGTGCCGGGCATCACCCTGTCATCGACGAAGTGGCAGACCATGTGCCAATCGTCGGCGCTGATGGCGAGTTCCGCGGCGATGAAACCGAGGCCGTGGGCCCCGCCGGCCGGGTCGATGGCCGGAACCGTGTCGAGCAGGGCGAGGCGTCCGCCGGGCAAGCGGGGGGCGCGGAGCGGGGGCAGGTTCGCGAAGGCGGCGCCGAAGGCCCCGGCGAAGTCGCCCGCGCGGAGCGCCGCGACCTGCCGCGCGTCGAGCGAACCGGCGCCCGGCGGCGCCGGCACCGGTGGCGCCAGCGAGGCGTCGACGGACTTGGTCGCCGGCATCACGAGGCCCTTGCCGCCGGCCAGTTCCGCCGGCGTGAAGAAGCCGGCGCAGCCTTCCCGCATCGACAGGAGCGGCTTGCCGTCCACGGTGGCGTCGTACCGGAAGCGGAACAGGTGGGTTTCGCCGTGGCGGAAGAACTTGTCGACGCTGATGTCGTAGACGATGGTGGATCCCGGCCCCGGCCGCCGGTCATGAAAGGTGATTTCAGCGTCGAGAAGGCGGTAATAGGCCAGGCCCCGCGTCTTGAAGTCGATGCCCAGCCATCCGGCCAGCAGCATGTCGGCCTGCCCGGCCTCGACCGACACGGCCAGCGGGATGGCCCCCTGGTCGAGGTACCAGGCGCCTTCCCTCACATCATGCTCGGTGACCACCCGGCCATGGCTCATCGAGCAAGGCTCGCCCTCGATCCGGGTCACGCGGTGAACAAGCAGCAACGGCTCATCGGGCAGGCGGACGCGGGAAGGGTAGCCGTCCACCGGCGCGAACCGCGATCCCATGGCATGGGCCACGCTTCCGCGGGCGAAGCTGACGCACTGCTCCCAGGTCATCGAGCGGCGGACATCGGGAAGGGCCCCGGCTTCCATGGTCGCCATGACCGCGCCGGGGGCATCCGGTTCCGGCTGACGGGCCGCGAGGGCGCCCAGCCTTGAAAGCCGGTCGAGGGCGCCGGCGTGGGCCTCGAGCCAGGCGCCATGGGCCTCCCGGGTGGCGGCCATCGCCTCGGGCCAGCGGTCCCATGCTGCCGCGGGCTCTCCTTGCGCGACGGCGGGTGCGGATTCCGCCGCGACGGGCCGAGTGGCCGGTGTTGAAACCGGGACGGGCCGAGGGGCCGGTGTTGAAACGGGCCGGGCCGGTTCCGGCGCGGGCGCCGCCTGGCGCCTTCGGCCCGCGAACAACGGAGCGGGCCTCGGGCCGGCGGCATGGCGGCGCGGCGGGGGAGCGGCCCCGGGTTCGGGCGTGCCCGGCCATGTCCAGCCACACCGGTGAGCCACGAGCAGGGCCAGGGCCTGGGCCAGCGGAGCGAGGTCGTCGCGTCCGGGCGGATGGATCGCCGCGGTCGCGTGGGGTTTTCCGGCGAGGGTCTTGCCGATCCACCGCGACATCCCGGTGCCGGGCCCGGCCTCGAGGAACAATCGGGCGCCCTCGTCATGCATCCGGTTGACGACCCTGGGCAGGTCGAGCGGCTCGAGGATTCCCCGGGTCAGGGCGTCCGCCAGCCCCGCGGGATTATGGGGTTCCGAGCGGCCCGTGGCGGTGAAATAGACATCCACTCCGGGGCGTTTTTGTCCGTGACGGTGGTGCAGTTGGCGGTAGGCGTCGGCGCACGGACGCGCCGCGGAGCAATGACCCGCCGTCGAGTCGGCCAGCGGCGTGAAGCGCCCGATGAAGGGGGCCAGCCAGGCGGCCAGGGCCCGCACCTCCCCTCCCACGACGCACTCGCCCGGCGCGAGCGAGGCCAGCAGGAAAACCCTGTCCTGCCCGGCCAGCGATCGCAGCGCCTCCGAGGCGTCGGTGAGCAGCAGGGCGTTGGCCCAGCGGAAATCGTCATCGGGCCTCAGCCGGAAATGGATGCGCGCGGCGCGCCATGGCTCGACGAGGTCGTGGGTGAACAGGCTGGAAAGGAGCAGGTCCTGCCTGAGGCCCTCCAGGTCGGGCCAGATGTCGGCGGCCACGAGTTGTGTCGATTCGCCGAGGCTGTAGCCCAGGGTGGCCGACCACGGCACGCCCAGCCGGTCGAGCACCCGGGCCGTGAGCCTGCCAAGCCCGACCTGGGCGAGGATTTTCTGGCATGGCGTCGCCCCCGCGACGGCGTCGGGCGAACCGCGCCAGAAGATGTCGGGCCTGACAATTTCCAGGTCGAGGTCCTCCGCGGCGATGGCGGGAAAAGCCCTGGCCAGGGCCCGTCCCATGCCGGCGAAGGCGCTTCCCGAACCGGGAAAAACCAGGGCGATCCGCCCACCGAGGGGTTCGGGCGAGGAAAAGGCGCGGCCCTCGAACCGGGCCGAAAGCGTCGCGAGGGATTCGGCTCCACCCTGCCTCACATAAGCCGCGACGGCGCGGCGCAGTTCGGAAACCGATTCCCCCGGCCGAGGCACCAGGGCCAGTCCCAGTCTCGCCGCGGGGTTTGCCGCGCCGCGTCCCGGGCCCGATCCATCCGAGGCTTCCAAGAGGGCCGCCAGTTCGTCGGCGCCATCCGCCTCGAAAGCCCGCAACGGCAACCCGGGGGCTTCCGCGGGTGTCGGGGCCGCCGACGATTCTTCCACCAGCACGGCCGCGCAACCGGCGTGCCTGTCCATCAGGCAGGCGCCGCCGGTGCGGGGTTCCATCGGGGAGGTCCTGAGCCAGGCGTCGCCGTCGCCGGGGTCGGCCAGCGGCGAGGGGCGGATTCCGGGGGGGCCGCCCGCGGGAAGCCGGTTCGACTCGAGGCAGCCGATGATTTCCACCACGCACTCGAGGCCGGCGGCGTGGTCGGGCACCCCGGTCGCGATTTTTCGGCGGGCCGTCGCCACCCCGTCGCGCCGCGTCCGCGGAGCCAGGAGTTCCACGAGGGCCTGTTCGATCTCGGGACCGTCGGCGACCAGCCAGGCCTGCACCGTGCCCGGATGCGTCTCGCAGGGCGCCAGCGCCGATTCCACCGCCTGGCAAACCTGGGCGCCGGAAGGGTCGGGGCCACCCTCGCACGCCACCCCCTTGAGGATGGCGACGAGCGACCGGCCGGCCTTGGCCGCGGCCTGCAACCCCGCCACGGCCATCGCCACGGCGCGCGGCGGTCCGTGGGATTCATCGGCCTCCACGGCACCGACAAGCGCTAGGTCGACCTCGCCACCTTCTAGCGCGTCGACAGCCGCCTGCAGCGCCGCGACTCCCGAAAGCGGACCCGCCGAGATGGTGATCGACGGCCCGGTGAGGCGGAACTCCCTCGAGATCCGGCTTGGCGCCAGGCTCACCAGCGCCCCGAGCGTACGCTCGGCGTCCAGTGGCGGGTGGGCGTGGTCGCGGTCGGCGGGCGGCGGCACGAGGTGGCGAAGGTGGAAACGGCTGGCCCTTGGATCGAGGCCCGCGCCCAGGTACACGCCGGTCCTTTCGGGCAGCGGCCCCGAGGCTTCAAGGCGCGCCAGCAGGCGGGACGCCGCTTGCCAGGCCACGGCCTGCTGCGGAAGCATTCCCTCAAGCTCGGTGGGTGGAATCGACTGGTGGAACGCCTCGGGAAGCGAATCACCCGCGACAAGCCTTTCCTTTCCCAAAACGGCGAGCGTAGGAGGCGAGACACGGTCGAAGGCGACGGCCACGCCGCCTGACAGATGCTCCTCCACGAGCAGGTGGGCGTTGACGCCCCCGAACCCGAAGCCGCTCAGCGCCGCCCGCCTCGGAACCCCCGGCCCCCTCCGGCGCCATTCCTCCGGCGCCGTTGGCAGCCGGAATGCGCTTCCCTCAAGCGGGATTCCCGGGGCGGCCGACTCGAAGCCCGTGGCCGGGGGCAAGACGCCCTCGGAAACCGCCATGAGGACCTTGGCCAGGGCCGGCGCTCCCGCGGCGGTGAGCATGTGGCCGACATTCGCCTTCACCGAGCCCAGGACGCAGGCCCCGGCCGGCGCCCCGGACCACACCTCCTTGAGGCTGGCGAACTCGACCCGGTCGCCAAGCGGAGTTCCGGGAGCGTGGCACTCCACATAGTCGATCATGTCTGGCGACCAGCCCGCCCGGGCGTGGGCCCGGCGCATGGCGTCGGTTTGTCCGGCGGAGGAGGGCGTGAGCAGGTGGCCCGCAGGATCGTTCGACAGGCCCGCCGCGACGATGACGCCGAGGATTTTCTCGCCCCGGGCCACCGCGTCGGACAGGCGCCTCAGCGCGAACACCCCGGCCCCCTCGCCCACCACCAGGCCGTCGGCGCGGCCGTCGAACGGCGAGCAGCGTCCCGAGGGCGAGAGGGCCCTCAGCCGGGAGAAACCTGTTTGGGTGTAGAGCGGATCCGGGCAGGAGACGCCACCGGCCAGCACGAGGTCGGCGCGGCCACGAGCCAGCTCGCCCATGCCCAGGGCCAGGGCGTAGTAGGTGCTGGCGCAGGCCGCGTCGAGGGTGAGGCAGGCGCCCCGGGCCCCCACCGACGCTGCCAGGGCCCGCGCCGGGGCGAACGCGGGGTTCACGGCGTCGTCGCGCGGGTCGCCCGCGTCGCGGACAACGGCCCCGAGGGCTTCCAAGCCCGCGGAGGCTTCGCGCCTTTCACGCGCCATCGAGGTTTTCGTCGGCAGGGCGATGTGGCCCAGCACCACGCCAATCCGGGCCGGAGCGGGCAGCGACAGGCCACTGAGCGCCATGGCGCCGGCGCGCGCGGCCAAGGCGCGGCCGGGATCACCCGGCCCTTCGGGAAGTTCGGCCAACAGGCAGGCCCGCGTCGACAGCACGCTGTCGGCCCGGGCGCCGGACGGGTCGCGGAGCGATTCCGGATCGGCGCCCCATCGGGACGCTGGAACCGGGCCGCTGGCCGATTCCCGGGCCAGCACCATCCGCCACAGGCCGTGGGCGTCGACGCCGGGGGGGAACCATCCCCCCATGCCGACGATCGCGACGGGTTCCTGCCGTGCCGGGGCCATCGGGGGGATCTCAGGTCGCGCCGGCGGCGCGGAGTGTGGTGTGGCGGAATGCCCGGGCCAGCGACGCGTCGATGGTGCATTCCAGGCCGCTCACGCGCGCCGAGGCGTTCCCCGAACCGTCGAGGAATTCGGCATCGGCCACGAGCGCGTGGTCGGTCGAGCGGGTCACGCGCATCACCAGGCGGCAGCCCTCGGCGGGAAACCGGCCGAAAAGCTCGAGCCTTCCCAGCCGCGAAGGCAGGCATCCGGCGTGGCCTCGCTCCTGCGCGCAGATGATCGCGGCCTGGAACAGGCCGTCCAGGGCCCACGGGTCGATGATCCATCGTCCCCTGAGCGGATTCTCCATCATCCTGGCCGGACTTGGCGCGGGCAGCAGCCTGGCCACCATCCCGGCCGGGCCGGCGGCCTCGATGGACTCGATCACCCTCCACTGCGTGCCGTGGAACAGCCTCGACGGATACAGGTCTTCAGCGGCGAGGGACTGGCCCGCCGGCCATTCCAGCAGGCCGCGGTGGTCGCTTCCGGGTTCGCCCATCGCGAAGGAGGCGCGGTAGCGGTCGAGCCCGGCGCGGTCGGAAGGGCAGCGCAGGGCCACATCGACATGGTCGTCGGAACTTCCCCGGCTGACGGCCTCGATGGCCGCCGATTCACCCCCGGCCAGCACGATCCCCTTGAGCACCTGGACATCGGCGACCGTGGCGACGGCCTGGCCCGGCCTGGCCAGCAGCGCCGTGTGCGCCATCCATTCCAGGGCGACGGCAAAGGGAAGAACCGCCCGGCCGTCGAGCACATGGCCCTCGAGGAAGGCGTGGGTGGACATCGCCAATGTCCGCGACCATTCGGGCCTCGCGCGCGCCGGCGCGGGCCCGGCCGGCTGGACATCGGGCAGCCGCGAACCCGCGGCCACCACCAGCACCTCGGGCGGGCCGTCGAGGGCAAGCTCCGCGGCGAGGAACGCCCCGCCGGCCCCGGGCTCGATAAGGCCCACGCCCTCGGAGTCGAACAGGCGGGCCAGGGCCGAATCCACCATGCCGCCGCGCCACGGGCCCCAGTCGATGGTGACCACGCGGCATCCGGGATGCCGGTGCGCCAGCGCCCGGCCCACGCAGGCCAGGGCGGCGTTCGCCATCGCGTAGTCGAGTTGCCCGGCGCGGCCAAGCCGCCCCGTGATCGAGCCGAACAGCGCGATGGCTGAAAGTCCGGAAACGGGAATCACCCGCAGGAGATTTTCAAGCCCGGCGACCTTGGTGTTCCAGACGCGGGCCACCTCGGCGGCCGTCTTCGATTCGATCCGGCCATCGGCGAGCACGCCGGCGCCATGGACGATGGCGCGGGCGGGCTTGTCCGCCCCCAGCCGGGGCGCCAGGGCCGACGACAGCGACGCGGGATCGGTCACATCGGCGGCGACATATTCGGCGGATGATCCGGCTTCCCTCAGCCGGGCAAGCGTGCGCTCCACCTCGCGCGAGGCCAGCAGGCGCGCCGCGCGCGTCCGCGCCGACGGCAGGGCCAGCCCCATCGCCAGAAACGCCCGCACCAGCGACGGCTCATCGGTAAGCGGGGCCAACTCCGCCGACCCCGTGTCGATCGGCGTGCGGCCCAGCAGGATGAACCGGAGCGGCATCACGCGCGCCATGCCGACGGCCACCTCGGTGGTCACGCCGCGTCCGCCGCCCGTCACCACGACCGTGTCGCCCGGATTCAAGGGCCAGCGCCCCGCTGGCGGCTCGCCATTGTTTCTCAGCGTGGCCGCGACAAAGCCGCCGGCGCCGAGTCCGATTTCAACGGGGGCGTCGGCTCGGCCAAGGACCTCCGCGACCACCGAAGCGTTGACGCCGGGCCCGCGATCAACCAGCCTCACCGCCACACCGGGCCATTCGCGGGCCGCCGTTTTCAGGGCGCCGGAGATCAGTCCCCGTTCGGCCATGTTGCCGCCGGCGCCGCCCCAGGCCCCGTCGATCTCCACCACTCCGGCAAGCAGGGCCATGCCCTTTCGGGCCGCTTCGGAAAGGCCGGCGCGCGCCGCCTGCAGCCACCGGGTGGTTTCCCAGGCGAGCGCGGCGGCGGGCATCGGGCCCGGCGCCAGCACCAGTCCATCGAACGATCCGGTCAACTGGCCGGGATCGGTGAGCATGTCGACCCGCCACCGGCAGGTCAGTTCCAGTTCCCGGGCCAGTTCGGACTGGTCACCGGCCAGCAGAACCCGCGAGCCCGGAGGGAGCAGGAGCGGCCCCGGGACGGGCGTCCAGGGCTCGAAAATCAGCTCGTGGCGCTCCAATGTCGTTTTTTTTTCCGGGGTGGCCGGAGTTTGCGGGGCCTGCGGGCCCGAGAGGTGCTGGGCGAGTTGCCTGAGGGTCCGGAGGGTTCCCATGAGGTCGGGGGTGACTGCCGGGGCGTCGGGAAGTTTTTCGGAGACCCCGGCGAGGATTTCAACGCGCTTAATGGAGTCGATGCCGAGGTCGGCGTCCAGCGCGAGGTCCTCGCCAAGCGCCTCGACGGGGTAGCCGGTTTTCTCGGCGACCACGGACCTCAGGGTGGCGAGCGCGGAGTCGGCCGACCTGCCCGGCGCCGGGGAAACCGTCGGCGCAAAGACTTGGGGCGAGGCCGCCGCGACCGGAGCGGAACCCGAGAGGTGCCGGGCGAGTTGCCTGAGGGTCCGGAGGGTTCCCATGAGGTCGGGGGTGACGGCTGGAGCGTCGGGAAGTTTTTCGGAGACCCCGGCGAGGATTTCAACGCGCTTGATGGAGTCGATGCCGAGGTCGGCGTCCAGCGCGAGGTCCTCGCCGAGCGCCTCGACGGGGTAGCCCGTTTTTTCAGATATCACCGATCGCAAGATGGATAAGACATCACGGCCGCCCGGGGCGCGCTCGGGCGCCGGAGCGACGGGCGAGGCCGCCCGCGCCGGGGCGGCGGCGGGAACTGGCGAGGGAACACGCGGCGCGGGGGAGGGGGCCACCGCCGCGACGGGGGCCGACGGGGCGGGAGGGGGCGCGTAGGCGACGGGCGCGGCGGCAACGGGGGCAGGCGCGGCCGCCGGTTGGTATTCCGCCGGGCGGCCCTCGACGAGGGCCATCAGCGCCCGTTGCGCCGATTCCTGCGTCTCGAGGAACTGCCGGTGAAGCCGGGCGTTGTCCTCATGCATGCGCGCCAGCAGGGCCATGGCCTCGCGGGCCAATCCCGCGTTGCCGGGGGAGGGTTGGGAAGCGGACATCGCGCTTGGTACCTCGGAGCGGACTTTGGTCGGTTGTCGCGTCGCGGCGGACGGGGCCGGAGCGGCGATCGGTGCCGGGTTGGCCGCGAGGGGCGGCAGGGGCGCCACCGCCGGCCGGGGCTTCATGTGGTTGGCCCCCGACAGCGGTACCGTCATGGGCGTCGGCGCGGGCGGGTCTTCCGGCGGTGATTCCCATGCCGACAGCCTCACCGGAACACCCAGGGCGGCCAGGTGGGCCAGCGCCCGGGCCAGGCGCGGCAGGCCTCCCGGTTGGTCGGGGTCGGGGTCGATGGGCACGGCGGGCTTGTCGCCCAGCCTGGCGGCAAGCCCCGAGAGGACCTTGCCCGGACCGGATTCGATGAACAGGTCGGCGCCGTTGTCCAGCAGCCATCGCAGGCAGGAGACAAACCGGATCTCGCTGCTGAGTTGGCGCGCCAGTTGGCTGGCGGCGAGGGCGGGGTCGGCGGGATGCGGCGCGCCCGAGAAGCCGGAAAGCACCACGCGGCCCGCGGCGGGCCCGAGGGGTTCGGTGGCCAGGTGCCGGGCCAGCAGGTCGCTCGCCGGCGCCAGGCGCGGATGATGGAAGGCTCCGGCGACCTCGAGTCTCACCACGCGATGGCCCGACGACTCAATCAACCGCGCCGCGGCGTCGATCGCCGGGGCGGGGCCTGAAATCACCACCTGCTCGGGGCCGTTGTGGTTGGCCGGCACCACCTCGGCGAGCGACGGATCGGAGGCGAGCAGCGCGACCACGCGGTCGCGGGGCGCCAGCACCGCCGCCATGGCCCCGGCGAACGACTGGCCGGCGTCGCGCATGGCGCCCGAGCGCACCGCCACCAGGTGGTGCATCGACTCGGCGGGCAACCTGCCCGCCCAGGCCAGGGCGGGGAGTTCGCCGAGGCTGTGGCCGCAGGCGGCCCAGGCCCCGATGCCGAACCGTTCGAGGAGCCTTGCCGCGCCGAGGCCGGTCGCCGCGAGGGCGGCCTGGCAGGCACGGGTGTCCGTGGACAGGGTGTCGGGGGCCGGGGCGCTCACCGGATCGACGATCCTGTCGAGTGCCGGCATTTCGGGGAAGCGGGCGGCCATGGCCGCGGCGGCGGCGTCAAGTTCCGCGGCCACCTCCGGGAAGACGCACGCGAGTTCACGGAACATTCCGGCCTTTTGCGAGCCTTGCCCTGGAAACAGCAGAACCGGGCGCCGCGGGGCCGGTCCCATGCCGGCGCGCGCCGGCCCTTGGGCGGCCCGGCCTTCCCGGGCGGCGGCGATCGCGTCGCGGCAGGCCGCCAGCAGGGCGTCGCGGTCGCCATCGGCCCAGGCCACGGCCAGACGGACCGGCGACGACGGGTCGAACGATTCCCGGCACCGCCTGGCGAAGGGCGGGAACAGGGGACCCCGCGGGTCGGGGATTTCGTCGATGGACGACTCGATGCCCGCCCAGTCGGCGGCGCCCCATGCGAGGATCTCCACCGACCCGTCCCACGCGGGCGAAGCCGGCGAGCCGTGCTCCTCGAGCACCGCGTGGAAGTTGCTGCCGCCGAAGCCGAAGGCGCTGACGGCGGCGCGTCGCGGGCGCCCGCCCGCCGGCGCCGGCCAATGGCGGGCCTTGCGGGGCAGGAAGAATGGCGAGTCGGCCGCGGCGAACTCGGCCCTTTCGCTTTCCGTCTTGAGGGTGGGCGGCAGCACCCGGTGGCGCAGCGCCAAGGCGGCCTTGACGAGGCCCGCGGCGCCCGCGGCGCCCTTGGCGTGCCCGATCTGCGACTTGACGGATCCGAGGGCGCACCACGGTCCATCGCGGCCCGACTTGCCGAAGAGGTCGAACAGGGCCGACAGCTCCACGCCGTCGCCCGCCTTGGTGCCCGTGCCGTGCGCCTCCACGAGGCCGATGTCGCCGGCGCCCACGCCCGCCTGGGCCCAGGCGCGCCTCATCGCGCGGGCCTGGCCTTCCTTCGCGGGGGCGTAGATCGCCTGGCCCCGTCCGTCGCTTGATGTTCCCAGTCCCTTGATGACCGCGTGAACGGCGTCGCCGTCGCGCAGGGCGTCCGGCAACCGTTTGAGCACCACGAGGCCCAGCCCCTCGCCCAGGATGGTGCCGTCGGCGTCGGCGGCGAACGGCCTCGCCTCGCCCCGCCTGGAGAGCGCCGGCGTCTTGCTGAAGCAGGCGTACATGAACACATCGGTGAAGGTGTCGATGCCGCCGGTCACCACGATGTCGGCGCGGCCCGACTGGAGTTCCATCGCCGCCTGGTGAACCGCCGCGAGGCTGCTGGCGCACGCGGCGTCGACGACGCAGTTGGTTCCGTGGAGGTCGAACCGGCTGGCGATGCGCCCGGCGACGACATTGCCCAGGAGGCCGGGGAACGAGTCCTCGGTCCATTCCGGATAGGTGGAGGCGATGCGGGCCAGGGCGTCGTTGATCCTGTCCTCGGGAATGCCGGCCTCGCGCATGGCCCGGCGCCAACGGGGATGGTCGAGGCGGGCCCCCAGCGGGATGAGAAGCTCAAGCGCGCTCGTGACGCCCACGATCACCGAGGCGCGGTCGCGCGGCAGGGGCTTGCCCGGGTCGCGGGGAAGGGCGGCGTATCCGGCGTCGAGAAGCGCCTGCCTGGCCACATGCAGGCCCAAAAGCTGGGCCGTGTCGGTGGCCTCGAGGCTGGCGGGTGTCACCCCGTACTCGGCGGGGGAGAACGGCACCGGGGACAGGAAGGCGCCGCGCGCGGCGTACACCATGTCGCGGCGCGACGGATCCGGATCGAAATGGTCCGACGGCTTCCAGCGGTCGGCGGGAATGTCGCGGATCTGGTCGATGCCCTGCAGGACCGTGTTCCAGAATCCGCGGGTGCCCGGCTTGCCGGGGAAGAGGCACCCCAGGCCGGTGATCGCCAGGGGCGTGAACGGGTCGCGCTGGCTCACGCCGTGGCCCTCGCGCCCAGGGGGGGACAACAGCGCCTTTCGATCTCGCGGGTCTCGAGTGGTTCCACGCGCGGCGACAGGTCGGGCCCGGCGCCGCAAAGCGACGCGATTTCCGCCCGCTTGATCACGGCGGCGCCGTACATCAGGTTCAGGGAGACGGCGTACAGCGTCCGCCGCGAGGGCTCGGCGAGGAAGGTGCCGCGCGTCCACTCGTTGAACGCGCCCATGCCCGGGCCGCACCACACCTGGAAATCGGTCCGGCGCGATTCCAGGCCGGCCGTCGCCCAGCGCGAGGCCTGCGACAGGTACCACCGGAACACCAGCGCCATCTTGTGGCGGGCGTCGGCGGCGGCGCGCGCCAGTTGCGCCGGGTCGCGCCTCGAGAAGAACGACTCGCAGTCGGCCCAAACCGAGTCGAACGGCTTGCCGAGGATCTGGCCCTCAAGCTGCTGCCTCTCGTGCGCGGGCATGGCGCCGATGCCTTCGTATTGGCGATACCAATCGTAGAGTTTCTGGGCCCGCATGGCGAACATGGTGCCGCGCTTGAGCACCTGCACCTTGACGCCCATCTCGAACATGTCCGCCGCCGGGGCCATCGCGCAGTCGGCCTGCTCGGCCTGCGCCAGCATCGCGCGAACCGCCTCCGATGTTCCCGACTCCACGCAGGCCTGGTGGATGGTGCCGGCCATCACATAGGCGGCTCCCATGGAGAACGCCGCGGCCACCGCCTGCGGCGTGGCGATGCCGCCGGCGAGGCCCACCCGCGGGGATTTCTCGTAACGGTGCTCCGCCACCATCCGGTCGCGGAGCGCCACGATGCTGGGGAACAGGGTCAGCGCCGGGCGGTTGTCGGTGTGGCCGCCGGAATCGGCCTCGGCGGTGATGTCATCGGCAAGCGGCAGCCGGGCGGCCAACTGCGCCTGCCCTTCGTTGATGAATCCGCTTTTCTGCAGTTCCCCAACCAGGCGGGCCGGCGCCGGGCTCAGGAACTTCCTGGCCACCTCCACGCGGGAAACCTTCGCGATCACCTGGCAGGCGGCGACCGGCCGCCCCTGTCCGTCGGCCCTGAGCCCCGCGAGGCGGTATTTCACCAGGGGCAAGGTCACATCGAGGTACGCCGAAGCCTCGACGCGGGCCACGCCGTGCCTGAGGATCGCGTCGGCGTGCGCCATTTCGGTGGCGGGGTCGGCGGGGGCGTGCAGCAGGTTGCATCCCCATGAGCCTTGGCCGAGCGTGCCCTTGAGGCGCGCCAGCGCCCGGTCAACCGCCTCGGGAGACTGGCCCGCGGCGCCGTAAAAGCCGAGGCAACCGGCGCGCGCGGCCGCCTCCACCAGCGATTCTGACGCGATGCCATGCGCCATCGATCCGGCCGCGTAGGCCATTTTCAGGCCGTGGTCGCGACGGAAACCGGCATTTCCCAGGTCGCCCGGCAGGATGGCCGGGACACTCAGGGACGAGCCGCGACCCTCCGGCCCGGCCTCGTCATCAAACCTCCAGGCATGGCCTCCCGGAAGCACGCACAGCGGGCGGGCCAACTGGTTCAGGGCTTGGGCGAACGATGGCTGCATGAACACGGCTGAAGGTGTTTCAAGGGCGCACAAAATGATGGAGACCACCCGGTCGCCACAACCGCGGCCTGAATCCACTTCATGCTACTGACGGATTACCGGTTCGCCAGACAGATCAGGATGTTCCGGCTCCAGCGGAAGCGAGCAAGGTTCCGGTTGAAGCGGTTCCAAGGCGTGTGGCGCCCGCTTCGATCATGGCCATGGCCTGTTCCAATGTCCGGATCCCGCCCGAAGCCTTCACACCCACCTTCGGCGGACTCGCCCGCCTCAACAGCCCGACATCGGCCACCGTGGCCCCCCCGTCCCCGTATCCGGTGGAAGTTTTCACAAAATCCACGCCCAGACGCCCCAGCGCCTCGCATGCCCCGATTTTTTCCTCGTCTGAAAGCATGGCGGTTTCCAGGATCACCTTGAGCAACCGGCCCCGACCCCGGGTGAGTTCAAGGATGGGTGCGACTTCGTCCAGAAGGTTATTCCATGCCCTTTCCCTTATTTTTCCCAAATTAGCCACCATATCTAGTTCCACAGCACCATCGGCCAATGCCTGAACCGCCTCCGCCCGCTTGATGCCCGGATGATGCCCGCCTTGGGGAAAACCGATCACCGTTCCGACTGAAACGACGGTTCCGTTGAGTTCCCGCGTGGCCCGGGCCACCTCGCAGGGGCGCACGCACACGGAAAACACGCCCCATTTTGCCGCTTGCGCGCATCCCGACAGCAGTTCCGACTCGGTTTGCAGCGGCTTGAGCAAGGCGTGATCGATCAGCCTGGCCAGTTCTTTCGCTTGCATGCGGCCCTTCCCTATTCCTTCCGGCTTGCGTCCGAACCCGTTTCCCGGTTACCCGGCGACGGTTGGATGCCGATGAATGAACGGTGATATTAGCGGAATCGGGGAGCCTCGCATGACAGCCATGCTGGTCGCCTGCCTGATGGCGGGCACTTGCCCCGCCCAGAACGCGGTTCGCTACACGGCCACCATCGCGGTCGCCGAGGCGGAACTCCGCGCCGGGCCCTCCGCCGATGCCAAGTTGTATGCGACCAACAGGCTGCGCCGTGGCGAGACCGTCACGGTGGTGGAGGAGCGGACCGATGGTTGGTTGGGGGTTCGTCCCCCGGCGGGGTCGTTCAGCTGGGTGAACGCCATCCATCTTCAGCAGGTGACGCCGACGCTGCCCAACTGGGTGGTGGTGGCGCCGCAGGGAACGCGGGTGAGCGTGCTGGTGGGGAGTTCCTCGGATTCGGGGGTGAAGCCTTCGGTGGAAAGCGCGTCGCTGCAGCGCGGCACCCAGGTGAGGGCGGTGGGCGCCGTGGTGGGCAACGACGAGCAGAAGTGGTTGCCGATCGAGCCTCCGGAAACCGAAAGGCGCTACCTGCGGCGCGAGGCGATCGGTGGGGCCACGATCGATGGCGCCGCCGCTGTCACCGCCGGTGGCGCGGCCGCCGCGGTGGTCACGAGCGCGAACATGAACCCTTTGGGCCGCTGGAACGAGGCGGTCTCCACGGAGCTTTCGGGAAACTGGACTGAGGCGATTCGGCTCTATTCGCTCATCGCGCAGGATTTCGGCGAAAGCCAGCCGAACATGGCGACACAAGCTGCCAACCGGGCCATGGCGCTGCGCGAGGGGCTGAGGAACCCGGGGATGCGCGTGCCGCCGCCCGAGCGCCCCTGCCTGAGCGTGTTGCCCGCGCCTCGGCAGGGTGCCGGGGTGCAACTGGCTCCGCCGGTGATGCCTTCGGGAACCCTGGTGCCCGGCCAGTTGATGTCGACGAGCGGCTACAGCGGCGGGGTGCTGCGCAAATCGGGGCGCACCGTCGACAATCGTCGGGCCTATATCCTGGAGCGGGACAACCGCATCGCTGGCTATGTGGTTCCGGTGCCGCCCTTGAACCTCGACCCGTTCCTGAACCAGCCTGTCACGCTCACGGGCACCACGGAATACCGCGGCGATGTCCGCGCGAATGTGCTGCACGCCCAGACCGCCACGCTCGGGCGGTAATCGCCCCCCCGGCCCCCGAAGTTGCCGACCGCAACCATGCCTCCGCCGGGCCGACGCCCTGCGCGCCCATCGAGCGCTCCACATCGGGGATGCTATCTACCCGCCAGGACCGTGTCGGAAAAAATTCGGGAAAGATACGGGGCGCCAGCCTGATTGGAATGGGAGCCGGAAACTCGAGTGGCCGGGCGTTGCCGCCCGGCCACTCGAGCTGGTTCATCAGGGTGGAGGTCAGGCGGGTTGCTAATCTTCAATCGCGCCGTTGGAACCCGCCGTGGCCACGGTAAGGACCGAGGCCAGGCGGAAGTTGCCAAGCACGGGCGATCCCGTGGCGCGGAAGATGCGCACCCTGCCGCGAGCCACGCTTTGGGCCACGGTGACGATATCAAGCACGCCGTCGCGGTCATAGTCGTTGACACCCATGGTCACGCCACCCGTGTATTCCAGCGGGTAGGGGGTGAACTGGCTCAGGCGCTGGCCGGTCATGCTGAAGACCCTCACCGCGGGCCGGTTGAGGTTGCCAATGCCGACGATGATCTCACGATTGCCATCACCGTTGACATCACCCACGGCAATGCTGGTGGCGGGCATCGGTTGCTGGGTGAACGCCTGGAACGAGGCCAGTGGCGCCGCCGTGTTGTTCAGGTCAAACACCCTCACGAAGGAGTTGACCAGCGAAACAACGGTGAGCACCCCGGGCTGGGTCGCCGTCTGGCTGGTCATGGCGATGTCGAGTCCGGACCTGTAGTTGGTTCCAAAGGCGTTGAACGACTTCACCAGGGAGCCTGTGATGGCGTCGTAAACTTTCACGGTGGGAGCCGAACCTGGGCCGGCCGCGACGGTGATCACGGTGCGGGCCACCCCGTTGATCGTGGTGAGCCCCGACGACACCCTGGCCCCGCCGAGGAACTTGTTACCAAAGGCGTTGAACTGCATGGCGACCCGTCCCGTGGCGGCGTCGATCACCATCACGGTGGACAGGTTGCCCGGCGTGGCCTTGGAAACCAGCAGCGAGTCGGCGACGCCGTCGCCCGTGCGGTCGAGCGCGTTCACCGAGATCATGCCCGTATACCCGCGGAACGGCACGATGCGCCGGGTGACGCCGCCGTTGAAGCCGCCGCTGACGGTGCTGAGCTGAACCTGGGCCGGGGTGCCATTGGTGGCTGAGGCGGTCACCCCGGGATTGGGGTTGAAAGGTTGCGTGACGACCGGGCCGGTCGGCGTTGGTATGACATGGGTGCGGATGAGCTGGACATCGTTGTTGCCGGTGCCGCCCTTGTAGGTGATCGTGTATGCCTGATTGCCATTGAACACCACCCCGCGCTCCGGCAGGCCGGCGAAGGTGCCGGAAACCTTGTTGGGGCCGCTGTTGTCGATGATGGTGAAGCGGGTTCCAATTTGCGGATTGAAGTCAGGATTCGCCGTGGTGAGCGTGAGAATGCCTCCTAAGGTGGCGCCCGGAGCCACCAGTTGGCTGTAGCCGGAAACCGGATTCAGGCCGTTGATCTCCACGGTGTAGGTGCTGCTGGCGCCAATGCTGATGGGCCCGCTTGAGGTGAAGCTTCCGGGGCTGTTGCCCGGGCGGACGGTGCCGCCGCTGGAGGAGCTGAGGTTGCCGAGGTTGCCGTTGCCCCGGAGCGTGCCGCCCTGCGCGCGCACATGGCTGGTGGCCAGCGATCCGGTGAGGGTGAGCACGCCCGAGGTGATGACGGTGTCGCCCGTGTAGGTGTTGGTGCCGGCGACCGTGAGCGTGCCGGTGCCGTTGAAGGTGAGGCCGCCGGTTCCGGTGAGCGCCTGGCTGATTTGCGAGGTGCCGGGTGCCTGAAGCACCAGGCCGTTGGTGGTGATGACCGGGCCGCCGTCGGTGACACCTCCGGTGATGGCGCGCACCGAGAACAGTCCGCCGACCGATCCGCCGAAGGAGGTCGCGACGGCGTTCACCAGGGTAGCGTCGCCAACGATGGTGTCGGCGGTGATGAGGCCAATGACATTGAGCTGGTCGAGGTTGATCTCGCCGATGCCTGTGGAATTGAACGCGGCCTTGCCCTGGGCCGAGATGGCGCCCGAATCGGTGATGGCGCCGAACGCGGTGACATCGAGGTCACCCGCCAGGGTGCTTGCCGCGAGGATGAGACTGTTGATGTCGTTGATGGTGACATCCCCGGCGTTGGTGATACCCACGGAGGAGAAGTCATTGGCTCCGGTGAGCGACACATCGTCCGATCCGAACGATTCGAAGGTCGCGGAGCCGGCCACGACCAGCGGTGAAGTTCCGGTGATCGAGTTGCCGGCGGTCACCCCGAGCGTGCCGCTGATGTTGCCCGAGGCCATCACGAGGTCGTTGATGTCAGTGATCTGAACGGTTCCACCCGTGAGGCTAACGGTGCCCGTGAAGTTGTTGGATCCGTTGGCGAGGGTGATGTTTCCAGCGCCGGCGTTGATGGAGGAGGTGCCGCCGACGGTCAGCGCGCCCGTTTGGCTGACGGCACCGGCGCTGGTGACGGAGAGATTGACCGCGACGGTGGTGGCGCCGAAGGTTGTGGTACCGCCGTTGGTGGTGGTTGTGGTGAGGAGGCCCCCGGCGCCTGAGACCGATCCACTGGCCGTGAGGTTGCCACCGGCGATCAGGGTGGCGTCTCCTGTGGTCGCGAGGATCACGGTGAGCGCGTTCGCGTCGGTGACCTGCGTCACGCCGCCCGTCAGCGTCACAGCACCCGTGAAGTTGTTGGAGTCGGTAAGGGTGATGTTTCCAGCGCTGGCGTTGATGGCGGAGGTGCCGGTGATGGAGAGAGATCCGGCCTGGGTGATGTTCCCGCCGTTGCTGTTGGCGGTGAGAGTGCCGCCGACGGAGCCTTCTCCAAGGTTGAGGGCACCGGTGGAGGTGGCGGTGAGGTTGCCCGTGACGGCAAGGATGCCGAGCGTGAGCTCGTTGGTGCCAGTGATCTGAACGGTTCCACCCGTGAGGCTAACGGTGCCCGTGAAGTTGTTGGATCCGTTGGCGAGGGTGATGTTTCCAGCGCCGGCGTTGATGGAGGAGGTGCCGGTGATGGAGAGAGATCCGTCCTGGGTGATGTTGTTGCCGTTGGCGGTGAGAGTGCCGCCGACGGAGCCTTGCCCGAGGTTGAGCATGCCGGTGGAGTTCACCGTGAGGTCTTGCCCGATGGCCAGCGTGCCGAGCGTGAGGTCGTTCTTATCGGTGATTTGTGCAGTGTTACCCGTGAGGCTAACGGTGTCCAAGAAGTCGTTGTCGGAGTCGGTGAGGGTGATCGCGCTCTCGCCGGCGTTGATGTTGGAAGTGCCGCCGACGCGAGTCGGCGGGTTTGGTTGGAGCGAATTAGTTTCCTGGGGTTCGGAGGGTTGGGAGGACCCGGCGTGTTGATGGATATTCGAGCCGCCGACGCGAGTCGGCGGGTTTGGTTGGAGCCAGTGAGTTTCCACCGGGTCGGGAGGACCCGGCGCCTAACGGCGCTCGGCTCATGGCTCCTGGCGTCGCCCGGCGCTCGGCTCATGGCGCTCGCACGGTGATTTGCCCGGTGATTTGCCCGAACGGCTCGAGAGTGATACAGTTAGGAATGTAGTCTTGTCGCCCCTGCGCGCACTCGGCTTTTCGCCAGGTTGAATCGCCTCAATTCGGGTCTTGGCCCGGGTCTTTCGCATTCGGTCCTGGGTTTTTTCCTCGACTTTCACCCACGGACCTCCTCCATGAGCGGTTTCGGCGATTTCGCATTGTCTCCCTTGGTTCTCCGATCCATCGGCGAACTCGGCTACGAGACCCCCAGCCCCGTCCAAGCCCAGGCCATCCCTCCCGTCCTCGACGGCCGCGATGTGCTCGCCCAGGCGCAAACCGGCACCGGCAAGACCGCCGCGTTCGCCCTGCCCATCATCCACCGCCTCGCCGGCCGCGGAAACCCGCCCAAGGGCGCCGGCAGGCGCATCCGCGCCGTGGTCATGGTGCCCACCCGCGAACTCGCCGTGCAGGTGTGCGAAAGCTTTCTCAAATATGCCAAATTCGCCACGCTGCGAATTATCGCGGTTTACGGAGGGGTGAACCAGGCGCTCCAGGTGCGGGCTCTGCGCCATGGGGTGGATGTCCTCGTCGCCACGCCCGGCCGCATGGTCGACCTCATGGAGCAGGGTTTCATCAACCTCGAGAAGGTGGAAACGCTCGTGCTCGACGAGGCGGACATGATGTTCGACATGGGGTTCGCGCCCAATTTGAACTTCATCATGGACCGCATGCCTGAAAAGCGGCAGAACCTGCTGTTTTCCGCCACCATGCCCGGCCCCATCGAGCAACTGGCGCGCAAGATCCTCAAGGATCCGGCGCGCATCGACACGGCGCCCGAGCGCACGCCGCTGGAGATCATCGACCACCGGGTGTCGATGGTGCCCCGCGAGGAGAAGGCCGACGCGCTGGTGGCGTACCTGAGGTCGGTGGAACTCGACCGGGCGATCGTGTTCACGCGCACCAAGCACGGCGCCGACCGCGTGGCGCGGATCCTGGCGGGGGCGGGTTTCGCCACCGAGGCGATCCATGGCGACAAGAGGCAGAACATCCGGCATAGGGCTCTGGCGGCGTTCAAGGGCGGGTACGTGCGGGTGCTGGTGGCGACCGACATCGCGGCGCGCGGCATCGATGTCAGCGGCGTGAGCCATGTCGTGAACCACGACATGCCGCTCGACGCGGAAACCTATGTGCACCGGGTGGGGCGCACCGGCCGGGCGGGCGCCTCGGGCGCGGCGCTGTCGCTGTGCGCGCCCGAGGAACGCAAGCTGCTTTTGGCGGTGGAACGGCTCGTGGGCAAGCGGGTGCCGGTGCTGCCCTACAAGGGAACCGGCCGGCCGCGCGGGCCGGTGGTGGAGACGCGCCGGCCGTTCGAGGAAAGCCGGCTGCCTGGCAAGGGCCGCAGCGCCCGCGCGAGGAGGTAGGGGGGAGTTGGGTTCGTTGGTTGGGTTTTGGTTGGGGTTTGGTTTGTTGATTGCACCCGGGGCCTAACGGCCCTCGGCTCAAGATTTAATCAAACGACATGAGCCGCGCGCCGTAAGGCGCCGGGTGAAATGAACAATCCGACACCAAAGGCGCCGGGTGAATTGAACAATCCGTGTCCCAAAACGGGTGCTTTCAACAACCCGTTACCCAAACAACGGATGAAATCAACAACCCGTGTCCCGCGCAATCGTGTGGCGATTACTTCCCCGCGGGGACCATGCGGCACACCGTGTAGGTCTCGGTGACCGGAACCATGCGCGGCACGCGCACCACCACTTCCTTCGTCACCGGCCGGCACACCATCACCACGCACTTCTCCTCGACCATTTCCATCACAGGCCGGCAGGTGGTCACGCGCGCCTTCTCGCACACCGCCTCGCGCTGCATCCGCACCTTCTGAACCGTCTGCTGCACCTTCTCGCGGTGCGTCTCGTTCACCACCACCGTGTCCGTTTGCATCACCGGGTTGGAAACCCACACGGGCTTCAGCGTCCCCTTGCAGCCCACGGGCTGGCACTCGACATGCCCCATGTCCACGCAGCGGGTGACCGTCTTTTCCACCGGGGTGGAAACCTTCACGCAGCGGGTGACCGTCTTTTCCTCGATCACCGGCACGCGCACATGACGCACCACATCCACCTCGCGGGTTTCCGGCACCATGCGGCACACCGCGCGGCGCACGAGGCGCTCCTCGGGCACCCGCTCCATCACCGTCACCACGCGCTTCTCCTCCACCATCTGGCACTTCATCACGGTGCGGGTGGCGGTGGTGTACTCGGGCACCATCGCGCACGGTTCGGGCGGGCAGGCGGGCTTCTTGTGCCCGGCGGCCAAGGCGGGAAGGGCGAGCGCCGCGGCGGCAACGGCGGCGGCAAGGGTGCGAATCGTCATGGGGGGCTCCTCCTGAGTGCCAACAAAAAAGCCAGCCCCGAGATACGGGGCCGGGTTTTCCTGTTAGACAGGATATGCCGATTCGGAGGACGATCAAGGGGGCAAAGATTGCGCCGGAATGGAGTTCTGGGGAAACTTTGCCGTCACTTCTTCGGCTGCGGCGCCGGATTCGCGGGAACCTTGAGCGCCGGCTTGGGAAACGGCTGGATCATCCGCCCCCAAACCTCGCCCTTCCGCCGCGCATACAATCCCTCGCCGTTCGTGAAGAACGCGTCCACACCGCCGCCGGGTGGCCCGGCAATGACGCCCGACTCGCGCGCCGTGGGGTCGAACGCGTGGATCTCGTTCGGCGAGCAGGCGAAGATGCGTCCGCCGGGATCGAACGAAACGGCGATGACGCCGCTGGCCTTTTGGCCGGGCTTGAGGCGCATGGTGGCGCAGCGGTCGGCGGCGTCGAGGGTGCCGTCGGCGTTGACGCGGAACAGCCAGAGGTGCTTGCCGCCGGCGTCACCCACCACCAGGGTGCCCTTGTCGGGGCTGAGGCCCAGGCACGACGGATCGACCAGGCCGACCACGGTGACGGGCCTGGCGGGGCCCGAGGCGGGGCGGTATTCGAGCGCTCGCGCGGGCGCCTTGCCGACGATGGCGTAGGTGGCGTTGGCCGGTCCCTTGGCCACGAGGTCGGGCCCCAGCGTGGAATCCACCCGGGCCATGGGCGCGGGCTTCCAGCCTTGTCCGTCGATGAGGATGGTGGCCAGGGAGAGGTCCTGCCCGGCGAGGATGGAGGCGCAGGCCAGCGTGATGATCGGGTTCATGGTTGGCTCGGGTCTCAGGGGGTGATGGTGGTGTCGCGCCAGAGCCAGCGGAGGGAGTCGGGCAGGATGGCGCCGCCATGCTTGCCGTTGTGGCCGCCCTCGCCGTAGTCGAAGCGGTAGTCGTACTTCATGAACTTGAGCGCGGCGGCCATCTGCTGGTTGGCGAGTGGCCAGTGGCCGTGGAGGTTGTCGAGGTCGTTGCTGCCTTCCTGGAGGAAGACGCGGATGGGCTTCTTCTCGGTCTTGCGGATGAGTCCGGGGTAGGCGTCGCCGCCGCGGATGTTGGTGAAGCTGCCAACATGGCTAAGGACCTTGCCGAAGAGGTCGGGTCGTTCCCAGGCGACGGTGAAGGCGCAGATGCCGCCGCTGGAGATGCCGCCGATGCCGCGCAGGGCGGGGTTCTTGGCCAGGGGCATGGACTTGGAGACCTCGGGGATGATCTCGCTCTCAAGGAAGCGGGCGTACTGGTCGGAGAGGGTGTCGTACTCGAAGCTGCGGTTGCTGCGGGCCTTGGCTCCGGGGAGCGTGGCGGGCACGGACCCCGGGTTGAGGAAGATCGCCGCCATGACGGGGACCTCCTTCTTGTGGATGAGGTTGTCGAGGACGACGGGGACGCGGAAGTCGCCCTTCTCGTTCATGTAGCCGCCGCCGTCCTGGAACACCATGAAGGGGAGAGGCTTGCCGGGCTCGGCTTGGGCCGGGAGGTAGGTCCAGCCGTCGCGGACGGTGTCGGGGAAAACCTTGGAGGCGTGTGTGAACTTGACGACCTTGCCCTGGGGGACGCCGGGCTGCCGCTCGGAGTCGGGGCCGTGCTTGTACGGTTCGGCGGCGGTGGCGGCGCCAATGGCCAGGGCTAGCGAGGCGGCGCAAAAGAGTCGGGGGAGGCGCATGGAGTCTCCGTGGGAAGGGTGGCGGGGGGCGGGAACGGGCACCTAGCGAGTTTACCGGTCGGGCCGGGCGTGTCGAGTGCCCGGGCCGGGGAACCCCGGAATTGGCGCGCGGCGGGCGCGGCATCCTTGACGAAAGGGCCCGTCAGCCCTTATGTTTAGGCCTGTCGTGAGGCGCGGCCCTGTCGTCTAGAGGCCTAGGACACGGCCCTTTCAAGGCTGTAACACGGGTTCGAATCCCGTCAGGGTCACCACTCCCGCGCTCCCCCGTCCGCCGGCAACGGCATCCAGTCCTTCCCCCGCTCGCGGTATTCGGCGGGGTGGAAGCTTCCCTTGTAGGCCATCCCCGGGCACCCCTCCACGAGGTAGCCGAGGTAGACATGCGGCAGGCCGCGCCTGTTGGCCTCGTCGATCATGCGCAGGATGTTCCAGATGCCCGGGGAGCGTCCCAAAAGCGACGAGTCGTAGAAGAAATACACCGCCGAGAGCGCCTCGGGCAGCACATCGACATAACCGACGGCGGCGAGGGCGCCGTTGAGCCTGTACTCCCACTGCTCGACGCGGAAAGGCTGGTGGATGAAGCTGCGGGTGAAATCGTCCTCGGCGCCGGGTTCGTGGAGGGGCCATCCCTTGCGGTCGGACTGCGCGGCGTGCCAGGAGTCGTAGAGGTCGAGCACCTCGGGCCGGCAATGGGGATCGTTGAACTCGGGTTCCATGGCTCCGGCGTTGAGCCGGGCCACGCGCCGCTGCGAGCGGTTGGGGGCGAACCGCGCCGCGTCGACGCGCACGGTGCGGCAGCGGACGCATCCCTGGCAGGCGGGCTGGAAAAGCACATGGCCGAAGTGCCTCCAGCCCCGCTCCATGAGCGACTGGTACTCCGCGGCGGAAACGGAGGTGGCGAGGATCACCTCGAGGCTCTGGAGCCTGTCGGGCAAGTAGCCGCAGGGTTGGGGCTCCTGGACTTGGCGCAGGGAGTACTTCATGGGGCTGTTCCCCGGCGCCGGTGATCCTCAGGTTTGGAGGTTCTCGAGGATCTCGCTCTTTTTCACGAGCCTCTGGCCGCGTGTCTCCTCGATGTGGAGGGCCTTGAGCAGCCGCTTGCGCAGCTCGCCGCGGGTGGTTTCCATGGCGGCTGCGGTGTCGTTGGGCAGGGGGATGTTGCCGCCGGCGCGCCTGTCGTGCCCGCCGGCGCGGCCCATCCGCCCCACCACCTTCTGCAGCAGTTCGCCCGCCCGGGCGTCCGCCGCGGTCGTTCGCATCGACAGGATCAGGTTCCGGCCGTGCACGCCGGCGCACACCGCCCAGTCGACCTCCTCGAAGCGGATCAGCGCGTCGACGATCTCGGCGGCGAGCTCGGGCTGGGGCAGGTCGTCCACCCAGGAGATGATGAGCTTGTCGTAGATGAAGGCGTTCTGCAGCGCCTGCAGCAGGCCGCCGAAGTAGCTTTGGGGCAGCCTCGCGTTGCGGATGCGCGCCAGCATGTCGCGGTCGGCCAGGGGATAGATGTGGATCAGCGCCGCCTCGTCGGCGGGGCCGGCCTCGCGCGGATAGCCCGCCAGTTCGGTCTCGATGCCGTACATCATGCCCGTGGCGAGCTGGCCCGAGGGCGCCAGCCCCTGCTCGCGCAGGTAGCTCACCACGATCGAGCAGGTGGCGCCGAGGCTGTCGCGCACATCCACGAACGGGATGCCCGTGATGTCGCCGCCGGTGTCGTGGTGGTCGACCACCGCGGCGATGGGGGGCGCCCCGGCCAGGTTGTGCCGGCCGGTGTTGGGCTGGCTGTCGACCATGACGACGGCCTCGCCCTGGGTCCACTCGACCTCCTCGACCGGCACGAGGTCGATGTCCAACAGCTCGACCATGGCGCGGTTTTCCGCGCGCGAGATCGGGCCGTCGCGCGTGAGACGCGTGGGCACCCCAAGCTTTTCCTCGACGAGGAACGCCAGGCCCATCATGCTGGCGAGGGCGTCGGGGTCGGCGTGGACATGGGTGACGAAGGTGACGCTGCCGCTGTTCTTGAGCGATGCCAGGAAGCGGTCGGATCGTCGGGCGGCCATCGGCTGCGAAGTCCAGGCCCGGCGCCGGCGCCTGCCGCCACCATGGCGGCAGGCCCCTGCCGGGGAACGGGTCTCACCCGTCCGCCTCGGCCAGGGAGATCACCCTGCGCCATTGTGATTCGGTCACCGGAACCACGGACAGCCTCGGCAGGCGCACGAGGTCCCAGCCCGCCAGTTCCGCGTCGGCCTTGATCTCGGCCAATGTCACCGGCCGGCGCAAGGCCTTGCCGGGCTTCACCTCGACCGTCGCCTCGTCCTCGTCGGTGGATCCGGGGGGAAGCGCGGGGCCGGCGACCACCGTCATCGTCCCCACCACCGCCTTTTCCTTGCCCGTGTGGTACAGGAACACGCTGTCACCGGGGGAAACCGACCTCAGGTGCTTGCGCGCCAGGGCGTTTTCCACGCCGTCCCACCAAGTACGGCCGTCGGCGACGAGGCGTTGCCAGTCGTAGGAGGAGGGTTCTTCTTTGAACAGCCAGTGGCGCATGCCACTCCGACTCGAAGGCGACCCGGGCGCCAAGGCCCCGGCCATGGACACCAGCATAATGCCGGGTGGCCCGGGTGGGCAAGGGCATGGGTCGGCCCGGGCGAATGGTTTCGCAAGTGCTTACATTAAAACAGTTTAGTGCGAGTCTTCCGCCCAGGCGCGCAGTTCCCTGAGCTGCGCGGCGGACAGGTCGTGCCCCGCCGCCAGCGCCGCGGCGGCGGTTTCCCTGAGCCTTTTCTGCTCCGCCAGCAGGCGGCGCAGGTCGGCGATGACCGTGCCCAGCGACTCGAAACCCTCCAGCCGCGCCTGGAACACCAGGTAAGGCCCCGACGCCGTTTGGCCCGCCGGGTCGAGTTCCGCCAGCGCCTCGGCGCGGCGCGCCGCCGCGTCGAACTGGCCCGACGCCTGGTCGGCGAAGCCGCGGCCGGCAAGCCACCGACCCGTCGCCATCCGCAGCCGGATCTCCGCCAGGCACGCCTCGGGCCATCGCGGCCTGAGCCGCTGCGCCTCCATCGCGTGCCTCAGCCCCTCCTTGCGCACCTCGTCGAGCCACGCCGAACGCTGCCAGTCGAGCCCCAGCGAGAACAGCGTTTCGGCGCGGCTGGCGAGCTGGACGCGCCAGAGCGCCCGCTCGGGGTCGAGGCGGGCGGCGCGGCGAAGCGGGCCGAGGATCTGGGGCCGGCGTTGATCGAGTGTTTTGCCATCGAGGTTGGCGGGCATGTCGGCCCGGCGGCGCGCCTCCGCCGATTCCCGCCACGCCAGCGCCGCGGGAACAGTGACGCCCGCGCCGCCCAAAAGCAGGCCCGCCGACAGCAGGGCCAGCGCCACCACGCCCGCCAGCGTGCCGGGCACGCCCGGCAAGCGCCCACCCGAGGGAAGCGCCGCGGCGGCGGCCAAGCCCATGGCCATGGCCCCGGGATGGGCCATCGGGGGCAAGGCCAGCATGGCCGCGCCCGCGGCGAACAGGGCGCCCCGCCCCGTCCAGGGCCCGGGACAGCCGACCCGCCCCATGGCCAGGGCCAACGCCGCCGCCAGCGAACGCGCCGCGCCCATCGCCAGCTCGGCAATGCGATAATCCGGATCCGCGGTGACCAGCCGGGCAAACAGGGCGAACGCCAGGCCCGACTGGACCGCCCATGCCAGCCACGGGGGTGGCGGCACGGCGCCATCAACGGCGGTTTCCGGCGGCTTTCCGGCCTTGCGGCCGCAGGCCAGCCATGCCGCCACGGCCAGCACGACCAGTGCCGCCGCCGGCCAACCACCAGCCAAAAGGGCTTGGAACCACGCGGGAGCGGGAAGGTCCGCCGGCAGTCCATGGTTGATGAAAAAGTCGCGGTCCTGCCCGGGTCCCAACCCCCAGGGGCCGATCGATCCCGCGAGATCCGCTAAGGAGCCCGGGGCCCGGGACGACAGGGCGAACGCCAGCGCCAACCCGGCCAGGCCCAACGGCCAGCCCAGGCGCCATCCCGCGGCCACGGCAACCGCGCCCAGCAACACCGCGGGCGCCAATCCACCGGCCGAGGGAACCCCCACGCCGCGTGAAACGCCCCATTCGGCCGCCGCCACAACCCCCTGGGTTAACAGCAGCCGCCACAACCAGACGCGCCCCTCGGCGGATTCGCGGAACCAGCCGAGGGAGACAGGCGCCAGCAGCAGCGCCGCGAGCGCCAGTCCGGCGGAGAGCCCGGCGAGCCTGTCGCCGGTGAACATGCCACGCGCGGCGCAAGCACCGGCCATGATGAGCAGCGCGACATCGAAGATGGTGAGGACGGGGGGCCGGCGGGCCAGCACCGCCTGCAGGCAGGCCAACGCCGCGCCAGCCAGCAGCCAGGCGTGGAACGGGAGGAAGGAAAGGGAATCGCACAGGCCGATGTCGGCGGCGGCGACGAACGGCAGGCCGGTCAGCCACGCGGCGAGCAGCGGCGCGACGCGTGGCGGCATGGGAGGGTGTCCTTTCTCAGGGGAGCGACGCGCCCACCGCCTCCACGGCCCAGGCCTCGTCGGGGAACTTGCCTTCCCGCAGCTTGCTGTAAAGCAGCTTATCGCCCACCGACAGCTCGAAGCATCCGCCGTCGGAGGGAACCAGCTCGAGGGAGCTGACGCGGGCCTTGAACCGGGCCAGGATTTTTCCCGTCAAACTGACGGCCTGGGGTTCGTAGTTTCACTTGCTGCAGTAGCGCAGGGTCACGCGCATGGAAGGATCCTCCCACCTGGGTTGACGAGCGCCGGGGCCACCGCGGCGGCCCCGCTTCGGGAATCAGAGTCCCGTGAGGGCGCCGTCCTTGCAGAACTCGGGGTTGCCGAACGACTTGATGTCGTGCCCGAAGGCGTTGGCCAGCGACACGAGGAAGCGGTTGTGCGGCACCTTGGGGAACTTGAGGGCCCGGCCGGTCTTGAAGCCCAGGCCGCCGCCGACCGCCACGAAGGGGATGTCGTCGAGGGTGTGGCTGTTGCCCTTGCCCAGCTCGTTGGTCCAGACGATGGTCGTGTGGTCGAGCATCGAGCCGGTGCCGTTGGGCTCGGGGGTGTCGGCGAGCTTCTTGGCCAGCGCCGCCATCTGCTGGCAGAACCAGATGTTGATCTTGATGAGCTTGGCGCGGGCCTCGGCGTTGGTGTCGGGCTCGTGGGAAAGCTCGTGGTGGCCCTGATCGACGCCGAGCCAGCGCATGCGCGCCATGCCCACCGAGTTGGTGAACTGCAGCGTGGCGACGCGGGCGAAGTCGGCCTTGAGGGCGTTGACGAGGAGGTCGGCCTGCATGGAGGCGAGCTTGGGGATGTTGTCGTTCTCCTCGCGCACGCCGCGGGGCAGCTCGGGGGCGGCGTGGCCGAGGCCCTGGGCCTTGGAGGCGGCGAGTTCCTTCTCCATGTCGCGGACGAAGCCGGCGTGCTCCTCGAGGAGGCGGCGGTCGTCCTTGCCGAGCTTGCCCTTGAGCTTGGCGAGGTCCTCGCCCACCTCGTCGAGGACGCTGGCGAGGTTCTCATTGTCCTTGGTGCGGCCGTAGAGCTTGTTGAACATCTGGTACGGATCGTCAATGGGCGCGACGGGGCGGTTGGGGCCGGAGTAGACCATGCGCGTCCAGGTGTCGGCGCGCTCGGGCACCATGACGCCGAACTCGAGGGAGCCGAAGCGGGTGCGCGTGGCGGGATTCTTCTGCAGGAACTCCTTGATTTCCTGGTCGATGGAGTGGCCGCGGGCCCATCCGGCGGGGGTATGCGATCCGCCCTGGATGTTTCCGGGAAACAGTTCCACGCCGGTGAGCAGGCAGCCCATGCCGCGCATGTGGTTGTCGCCGTCGCCGCGCACCTTGTCGCAGACGCCGTGCAGCGTGAGGGTCTTGGCGCGAAACGGTTCGAGGGGCTGGAGAATTTCCTTGAGGACCAGCTCGCCATCTTTCTCCGGCCAAAAGGCGTTGGGGATCACGCCGTTGGGACTGAACATGACGATCAGCCGCTGGCGGGGCTTGGAGGCGGCCGGCGCGCATGCCGCGAGGTTTTGCAGGAACGGCAGGCTGGCGGCGGAAAGCCCGGCGGCCCGCATGAAGGTTCGTCGCGTGTTCAGCATGGCGAAAGCTCCCGAGGAGATTACTTGATTATTTCACCCGAAACGCGGCCGTGCCAGACTGATTGATGGACTTATCGGCATTCAGCCCGGTTCCTTCACACCCGCGGCGCGCAGGAAGGCCCGGACATTTTCCACCGGGGTGCGGCGGTCGACCCCGTGGCTGAGGTTGAGGATGTGGCGCCCGCCACCCCCGGCCTGAAGGCAGGCGCGCGTGGCGGCCTCCACCTCGGCCACGGTGCCCGAGCGCAGCACCGACTCGGGCACATTCCCCTGGAACACGAGGTGGGGGTAATCGGCGCGGGCCCGCGCCAGGTCGTGCTGGGCCCCCAGCGACACCACCGGCGCCCCCGCCGAGCAGACCTTGTCGAGGTAGGGGCATTCCTTCACGAACAGGATGCCCGGCGCGCCGGTGACATCGGCCATGATGGAGCGGTGCCAGGGCTGGGCCCAGTCGTCGTATTCCGCGGGCGTGAGCTTGCCGGCCCAGGAGTCGAACAGTTGCCAGGCGTCGGCGCCCGCGGCGACGAGGGTGTTGACGAAGTTGCCGGTGGCCTTGCCGATCTTCGCCAGCAGGGCGTTCCAAGCCTCCGGCTGCCGGGCGGCGAAGCGTCGCGTGGCCTCGATGTCCTTGCCCGTGCCGATGCAGTAGCTGGCCACGGTGAACGGCGCGCCCGCGAACACCAGGATGGGCAGGGCGCCCGCCAGGCGTGTGCGCACCCCCTCGAGCAGGTCGAGGATGTGCTGGTAGGTGTTGGGCGCGGGGTTCGGGTCGAGCGCCTCGACATCGGCCAGGGAGGCCACCGGGCGGTCGGGCATCGGCCCGATCTCGTTGAGCAACTGGAACGGCAATCCCATGGCCACGGGCAGCGTGGTGATGTCGTAAAAGAGGATGATGCCGTCCACCCCGAAGCGGCGGGGCAGCAGCGTGGCCTCGATGGCGAGGTCGACCCGCTCGGAGAACTCGTAGAAGCCGAGGCCCTGCCTGACGCGGTGATACTCGGGATCCCAGCGGCCGGCCTGCCTCATGGCCCACGCGGGGACGCGCTCGATCTCCTCGCCGCGCGCCGCCCGAACCAGCAAGTGTTGCGATGGCTTCATCCGAAATCCGTCTCCCGCAGTGTCCAAGACGGATGTTCTAAGGAATTCCGGCCGGTTTTCGCCCCCAGTACAGCGTGGCGATGCCGAAGGTGAGCGAACGCCAGGTGGCCCCGGGGATGCCGGCCTCGGCGAAGATGGCGGCGAGCGCCTCCCGCTCGGGAAACGCCGCGACGCTGGCGGGAAGGTAGGAGTAGGCGAAGTCGCTCGACCTCGAGACCCACCGGCCGATCACCGGCAGGATGTTGCGGAAATACCACAGGTAAAGCGGCCTGAGCGGCCAAGGCCTCGGCGTGGAGAACTCGAGCACGGCGACCGTGCCGCCGGGGGCGCACACGCGCGCCATCTCGCGCAGTCCGGCGAGGGTGTCGGCGACATTGCGGAGGCCGAAGGCGACCGTCACCGCGCGGAAGGAGGCGTCGGGAAACGGCAGTCGCATCGTGTCGGCGACGAGGAACGGGATTTTTCCCGCCGCCTTGGCATGGCCGCGCACCAGCATCGGCGCGCAGAAGTCGGTGGCCACCACCTCGAGTTTGCCGCCCGCGGCGCGGTGGTAGGCCAGGGCCAGGTCGCCCGTGCCGGTGCAGACATCGAGATGGGGCCCGGACAGGTCGGGCGGGACCAGGCGTGTGGTTCGCCAGCGCCAGTAGCGGTCGACATTGAGGCTGAGGAGGTGGTTGAGTCGGTCGTAGCAGTGCGCGATGTCGCCGAACATGGCGCGGATGCTGGACGACTTCTTGTCGAGCGGGAGCTTGGTGTCGGGCATCGGCGGTGTCTCCGATGCCATGTTAGGGGAGCCGCGGCGGTCTCAGGCGGCGCGTCGGCGGCGCGCCGCCTCGGCGAACACCTCGAGCATCTGCCGGTAGTGCTGGTCGAAGGTCCAGCGCGCGGCGGATTGCCGGCCTGCCTGGCCGCAGCGAATGCGCTCCCGCGGGTCGAAGAAGCGCTCGATGGCGCGGGCCAGCGCCCGGTGGTTGTGGGGATCGTCGATGACGATGCCCTCGCGCGGCGGGGTCATCAGTTCCGAGGCGCCGTTGTGCCGGGTCGTGATGACGGGCAGCCCGCACGACATCGCCTCGGGCACGACATGCGAGCACGGGTCGTAGAAGGTGGGATGGATGAACATGTCGGAGGCGAAGTAGCCGTCGCGCATGTCCTTGCGGTAGCCGGCGAAGACGACGCGGTCGCGCACGCCGATTTTCCGCGCGAGCTGTTCCATGGCCTTGAAATTGTCCGACCCGGTGGCCAGCAGGCGGAAGCGGTTGCCCGCGGGAAGGTGGCGGATGGCGGCCAGCAGGCAGGGCAGGCCCTTGAGCCGGTAGTTCATGCCGCAGAACAGGCCGACAATTTCGTCGGGGCGGATGCCAAGCTCGGTGCGCACCTTGTCGCGGCGGAGGGGCCTGTCGTTCTCCACGAACCTGTCGGGGTTGGTGGCGATGCGCGCGACGCGGAGGTTCTCGGGAGGGATGGAATAATACTTCTGGAAATGGCCGCGGACCATCTCGCTGATGGCGATCACCAGCGCCTTGTTCTCGCCAAGGTACTGCCGCCTCTCCAGGGCCATGAACGACTGGTGGGCGGGATCGAACTTCTTGACAAGGCGCATGAACAAGCGGCCGGGGCCGGGAGGTTCCTTGAGGATGTTGTGGTCGGCGCTGGCGGCGTACAGGCCGCCCTGGGGGTAGAGGATGTCAAGGCCCCAGGTCTTGTCAAAGCCGATGGTGGCGTCGTGGCGGTGGCCCTTGAGCGCGTTGAGCACCGCGTTGCCAAAGCTCCACGGCCTGAGGAACCGGGGCCATGACCTCGCCTGGACGGAATGGTAGACCACCGATTCGGGCAGGGCGGAGGCGTCCCAGCGGGTGGCGTACAGGTGAACGGTGTGGCCGTCGGCGACGAGGCGGTGGGCCAGCGACGCGATGTAAGTTTCGCATCCGCCCCGTTGGGGAAGCACGCTCTCGTAGCAGAACGCGATGTCCATCAATCACCCCGAACGGTCCGCCTCCCGGTTGGCTCCAGAATTATCGGACCGTTGCGCTCCCTCCATGAAACTTCAGGAAAAGGTCAAGTCAGGCGGCCTTGCGGTCGGCCCCCGGCCGCTTCCCGCGATGCTTGAGGTTGTGGGCGCGGTAGCGGCGCCACTTGACCAAAACGGCGCGCATCAGCCAGCGGGTCCACCACGAACTGGTTCCCGGTCGCCTGTAGGCGCGCCAGAAGGCGACCCGGTCGATGGGCTCCACGCCTTCAACTTCGGATGAATAGGCTAGCTGGGCAAGATCCTTGAGCTGCCACAGCGGCGCCGTGAGCGGATGACGGCCCAGGCGGTGAAGGTCGATCATGAACACCTTGCCCCGCCAATCCTCCGGCGGGCGCGCGATGTCGGCCTCGTGGATGTAGAAGTGGCACAGGTACAGGTCCTTGTGGAAGCACGACCTGTCATGAAGCAGCCTGGTCAGCCGGGCCATTTCCCGGGCGAGCCCGCGCTTGAACCGCCGGAAGGCCCGGGGCGCCAGCGATCGCGACGCCTTGGGGATCGCCTCATGCGTGGGCAGCATCCCGCTGAGTTCCTCGATGATGAGGCAACTGGACAGCTTGCCGCCGGGGGCGAGGTATTCGGAGGCGGCCACGGGGCGGGGAACCGGAACGCCCTGCCGGCTGGCCCAGTCGAGGTGCTGCCATTCCTGGAGGGCCGGCGACCAGCGGCCACGCGGCAGCAGGCAGGCCAGCAAGCCCTGCCACCATGGCAGCACATGGTGCCTCTTGACATAAACAACGAGGTTCGGGCCGCCTTGGGGATCGGGCAGCGACCAGCGGGCGATGCTGCGGCCCTGCTTGGTGTGGTAGCGGTCGCGGAGGTCGCGATCCATGATGGAGCGGTGCCAATCCTGCCCGGCGAAGCGGGTCCAGGACGAGGCCTGCACTCCATGCCAAATTCCCTGAAACCAGCGGCGCCAGATCGAGGCGCGGCCATCTCCGATGGCCTGGAACGCCGGTGCCGGGCCAGGACTGTCGTCCCGGTAGCCCATGAAAACCCCTCCCCGGGCGTCATCCGGCCCGACATGGCGCGGCAGCGCCCTGTTATGGCCCATCTCGTCAAAATATCCGGCTTGAATCCAGTCCAGTTCGTCCGGATTGGTCCCCGCCGCCGCCAGCTCCCGGGACAGCAAGCCCAAGTCGGTCCGGATGGCGAATTTCGCCAACCGCGAGGGGGGCCGCACGCCCCAAGGCCGCACCACGACCACGGGCGATCCATCGTCCAGCGCCACGCCCAGCGGATGCGGGTCGCGCGACAAGCGGCAACCGGCGTCGTGAAGCCTCGCCAGCACGGCGCCGGCGCCGGAAAGCACCGATTGCCTGTCCGCGGGCCCCGCCGCCGAGGTCGCGAGCCAATCCGCCAGTGAGGCGAGCGCGGGCCGCGGCTCAAGCACGAGGTAGCTCGCCTCGCGGCCGTCGGCGAGCGTTTTCCTGCCCACGGCGAGCACCCTGGGCCCGGGCACGGCATGCTTGTGGAGCCGGTTCCAGAGGTTGGCGACCCTCTTTTCCGCCGAGCGCCAAGGTGAAACCCCGGAGCGGCCCGACGAGATGCGCGCCGACAGCAGGGCGAGGTGGTTGCCGCCCAGGTCGAGCGGCTGAAGCACGGAAACGGCGGCGGCGGATTGTCCCTCGAGGGCGCCGGCGAGGCGGCGCCGAGCGGGCGATTCGGGATCGAGGCCAGCCTCCAGCCACGCCGAGCTGACGATCAGGTCGCCGTCGGGGGAAGCCGTCCAGTCGAGGCCCGGGGCGCGCGAGGTCGCCTGCCTCTTTTCCCGCACATGCCGCTTGGCCAGCATCTGTCCGGTGATCGTTTCAATGCGCGACGCCGCGAGCCTTTCGAGTTCGGGGTGACGCAGCCAGTGGCGCTCCTCGCGGGTGAAGTCGCCCGGGTCGTACGGTTCGCGGCACGGCCTGCTGAATCCGCCCCACAGGCAGCCGGCCTTGCGCCTCGACTCGCGCAGGTACGACCGCAGCAGGGCGCCGCGGAGGTCGTCGGAGACCAGTTGCCCGCTGATGGTGGCCTGCAGGGTGGCGAGGTCGCGCAGGCGCGCGTTGAACGACACCACGGGCGCCCGCCGGGAACGCTGCCAGTCGAGGAGGGTCGGCTCACCCGTCTCGGGATCGACCAGCACATGCTTGGCGTAGAGGTCGGGATGGTTGACGCCCGAGGCGTGCATGCGGGCGAGCGCCCTTCCGAGTCGGATCGCCGCGCGCCTGCGCCTCCACGGGATCCTGTCCTCGGCGATGAAGACGCCGAGTTCCACGGCGGGCGACTCGGGAATGAGCAGGAATGAACGGCCGGCGCCGTCGGACCCGAAGGCGATCCATCCCGGGCCGGGAAGTCCCTCGTTCTCGAGCATGCGGAGGATGCGGGCCTCCCGGAGGCTGAGGGAGGCCAGGCCGAGGCCGTCGAGCCAGGAGCGGACGCGGTCTTTCCAGCGGACGCGCTGCTCGACCTTGAGGTAGGCGCGCCGGCCCGTGGCCGGGTCGAGGACCACGCGGCGCACATGCCTGAAGGCGTGTCCCGAAACCGAAAGGCCCGGCAGCGACAGGATCGCCCCGGCGCTGGCGAGGCCGCTTTCCAGGAGGCGGGATTTCCAGGCCGGATGAACCTCCATCCCGGCGGATTCGCGGATCCGCGCGGCCAGGGCCACAAGCGCGATCGCCAGCGCCGCGGCCAATCCCATCGACACGAGCGCCAGGGCGATCATCCGGCCCGCCTTCCGGCACCGCGCAACAGGCCCATCGCCGCGGCGAACACCTCGCCCGGCAGGATCGAGGTCATGCAGCGGTGGTGGCCCTCGGGGCAAACGCGCTTCTGGCAGGGGCCGCAGGGCTGGGGCTTCTGGACATGGAGGGCGCCGCGGTGCCAGGTTTCCGTCCAGCCGATGTGGGTGGGCCCGAAGAGGGTGATGACCGGCCTGCCGAAGGCGTGGGCGAAGTGCCTGGGGCCGCTGTCGGTGGTGACAAGGAGCGCCGCGCGGGCGACGCAGGCCTTGCTGATGCCGAGCGACATTTTGCCATCGGAAAGATCCGGCAATGCCGCCACCGCCGGGCTGCCGGCCGCCGCCGCGATGGAGCGGGCCAGGGCCGCCTCGGCCGGCCCGCACAGGACAAGGACACCCCTGCCGGTTTCCGCCAGGCTGGCCGCCAGCGCGGTGAACGATTCCGCCGGCCAGAACTTCGCCGCCCCGAACGCCGCCCCGGGATTGAGGATGACAACATCGCGGCCGGCCAGGGCCGAATGGCCGAACACGCCGTCCGCCAAGGCGATGTCGGCCGGCGCCAAGCCGAGTTCCAGCGACCCGCCGGGCCAAGGGGCGCCGCAGGCGACGGCGATCCGGTTGTAATCCACCAGCGCGGGAACGATCGCCCGCCTTCCCGACCCGTCTTGCTCGGGCCGCACCGACCGCGTGAGGAGCCAGCCCCGGCCGTGCATGTCCATGCCCACGCGGTGGCGGCAGCCCGCCAGGGAGGCGATGAGCGCCACGCGGAACGAATTGCTCAAAAGCGCGGCGACCCGGGGCCGGAGGGCGCGCAGGGCCCCGGCCGCCGACCAGATTCCGGAAAGGCCACCGGCGCCCGTGGTGATCGACTCATCGAAGAGGTCCGAACCGGCAAGCGTGGCGAGCGGGGCCGGCTTTCCGATCGCGACCATGCCGGCACCGCCCGACCAGTCGCGCAGCGCCCTGAGCGCCGGAGTGGCCATGACGGCATCCCCCACCCATCCGGGCAGGAACACGGCTACCGGGCCCGGGGGAAGACTCAAGCCGCCCCCAGACGCTGGATGATGCGCGTGGACGACTCGCCGGGGCGCAGGCCCGCCAGGTGGATCCGGCCGCCGTACGACTCGACGAAGTCGCCGCCCACCACGGCCTCGCGGGAGTAGTCGGCGCCCTTCACCAGCACATCGGGCCTGATCGCCTTGATGAGTTCAAGCGGCGTGGATTGCGAAAACACGACGACATGGTCCACGGCCTCCAGCGCCGCGAGCACCAGCGAGCGCGCCTGCTGGTTGTTCACCGGCCGGGTCGGGCCCTTGAGCAGCCGGACGGAAGAGTCGCTGTTGAGGCCCACCACGAGGATGTCGCCCTGGGCGCGGGCCTCGTCGAGGTACTGCACATGGCCGGCATGGAGGACATCGAAGCAGCCGTTGGTGAACACCACCGTCTGGCCGGCGTCGCGGCGGTGGTGGAGTTCCTGGACGAGGGCCTCGAGGGAGCGCTCCTTGCCGCGCCGGGGGCCGCTGTCGGCGCGGGCGATGTCGGCGAGGATCTCCTCCCTGGTGACGGGCGCGACGCCGATCTTTTCCACCTCGAGCCCACCGGCGATGTTGGCGAGCCTGATGGCGGCGGGGTATCCGGCCCCCGCGGCCAGGGCGAGGCCGAAGACGGCGAGGACCATGTCCCCGGCGCCCGTGATGTCGTACACCTGCCGGGGCCTCACCGGATACAGGCTGCCCCCGGACGAGTCCCAGAGCGCCATGCCCTCCTTGTCGAGCGTGACGATTCCGGCCTCGAGGCCGAGCGACTCCCGCAGCGCGCGCGCCGCGGCGAGGGCGCCGGGCCCGTCGACGATGGACGACCGGGTGGCCAGGCCCGCCTCGAGCCGGTTCGGCGTCATCGACGACATGCCGCGGTATTTGGAATAATCACCACCCCTGATAGGGTCGACAACGACGCGCTTGCCGGCGGCGCGGCAAGCCGCCGTCAGCCGGGGCAGTAGCGAGGGCGAGCAGACGCCCTTGTCGTAATCGCTCACCAGCACGATGTCGGCGGCCATCGCCTTGGCGACCACGGCGTCCGCCAGCCTGTCCTCCAGCTCGCCCGAGACGCACTCGCGCGTCTCGTAGTCGACGCGGATCATCTGCTGGGGGTGCTTCTGCTGGGCCCGGCCGATGTACCGTTCCTTCACCGTGGTGGGCCTCGCCGCGTCGGTGAGCACGGCGGCGTGGTCGATGCCGAGGCCGTCGAGCATGGCGCGGACGCGGAGGCCGTCGGCGTCGCCGCCCACGAGTCCCGCGATGGAGACCTTGGCCCCCAGGGCCGCCAGCATCATGGCCACGCTACTGGCGCCGCCCAGGCGCTCCTCGCGGCGGTCGGCCCGCAGCAGCACCACCGGCGCCTCCTGGCTGATGCGCTCGGCATCGCCCCAGACATACCGGTCGAGCATGAGGTCGCCGAGCACCAGGACGCCGGGTTCCCCCAGCCTGGCCACCAGGTCGGTCAATTCCGAAGTCGTGCCGTTCATGACGCGCCTCCCGCCCTCAGGCCGCCCTGCGGGCCGTGCCGGCCGAAACTGCCTTGCAAGCCACCGCCGCGTGCAAAAGTGGCAGCAGGATCTCATGGTGGCCGGTGAGTTCCAGGCCCACCGAGGCCGGCCGGCTCATCACATTCGTGAAGGTCCTGTACTTGGATTCCTTGTCGAGGTTCACCGCGACAAGCCCGGCGAGGTCGTGCCCGAAGTTGCGGGCCACGCTCACCGCCTTGAGGAAGACCTCGGGCAGCACGACGGCGCTGCCGAGGTTGAGCCAGACTCCCCCGGACAGGCCGCACACCACGGCGCATAGCCGGCGGAAATCGGTGAGTGTCGCCTCGCCAAGCGCCGCACCCGAGACCTGCGGATGCATGTGAACCACATCGGTTCCCATGGCCACATGAACGGTGCATGAGATGCCGGCGTCGCGCGCGGCGAGCACGAGGCTGGCCTCGGGGTGCGCCAGGGCGCCGCGGTCTCGGGCCTCGGCCAGCAGGTCTCCCAGGGCCAGGCCGAACCCCTCCGTGGCGCCTCGGCGGGCCGCCAGCGCCATGGCGTCGGCGGTCTCACGCGCCATGCCGAAGTTGCCGGCATTGAGCACCGCGCCCACATCCTCGCTGGTCTTTCCGACGGCGGCGAGTTCGTAGTCGTGGATCGCCACCGAGCCGTTCATGGCCACGGCGGTCACGACGCCTTGCCTGATCCAGTCGATGAGGTAGGGCGCGCAACCGGTCTTGATGACATGGCCGCCCAGGGCCGCCACCACGGTTTTCCCCTCGTCGCGGGCCCGGCACAACTCGTCGCGGACCCGCAGCAGGGTCTTGCCCGCCAGTTGCGAGGGAAGCGAGGCGATGAAGTCGGCGATGGAGGCGTCGGCTCCCACCGGCCGGCCCAATTCCTCCGCGAACACCTTCGACGGCCGGCCGGACAGCGGGTAGGTTCGCAGGCCGTCCAGGTCCATCGGCTTGGGTATCCGGTCCCTCTTCATGGCTCGGTCTCCCCGCCCTCTTCCCCGTCGCGGCATCGCTCGATCTCGTCCGCCCTTCGGGCCAGGGGGGCAATCAGCCTGGGAAGCGCCTGTTCCGGATCCGATATTTTCAGCGCGATGTCGAGGCGCCACAGCGGCTTTCCGGCGAGGTCGTCCAGCCGGACCTTCACCAGGTCCTTGTGCGTGCAGACGACGGCGGTTTCCCCGGGAAGGTCCGCGGCCCATTCCCGCAGCGAGCGGATGTCGTCGCGCGAGTAGGGATGATGGTCGGGGAACTCGCGCCACGCGATGACCCGCGCCCCGGCGGCCTCGAGCGTGGCCCGGAACGCCGCGGGACGCCCCAACCCGCAAAACGCCGCCACATCCCGCTCCTTGAGCCAGTCCGCCGGACGCGTCTCGCCCGATTCCCTCGTGATCGACGCGGGACGGTGGTTGGAAAGGAGCACGGGCTTGCCCGGCGCCAGCCTCCCGACCTTCCGCCTGAGTTCATCAAGCGACCGGCCGTCGGCCAGGTCGCAGCGCGTGAGCACCACGGCGTCGGCAAGCGCCAAAACCGACCGGGGTTCGCGAAGCAAACCCCGGGGCAGGAGGTGCCCGTGTCCCCACGGGCAAGTCGCGTCCACCAAAACGATTTCAAGGTCTTTCTTGAGCCTGTGATGCTGGAACCCGTCGTCCAGAACCAGGATCGAGGCGCCCAGTTCGGAAATCGCCGTCAGTCCCATCACGGCCCTGTCAGGCCCCTGGAGGTGTGGCACATCGGGGCACAGGTCGGCCAGGACGAGGGCCTCGTCGTTGGCGGCGCCATCCACCGAACCATACCCCCGCGACAGGATGGTCACCATGAGGCCCTCCTCGCGGAGGAGCCTGGCAACCCAAGCCACCATGGGCGTCTTGCCGGTGCCGCCCGCCGTGAGGTTGCCGATGCTGACCACGGGAACCGGTAGCTGGAAGGGGCGTTTCAGGCCGAATTGGTAGGAAAACCGGTGCCAGCGGCAGCCGATGCCATAGGCGAGGCTCGCGGCCCACAATGCCCAGCGCTTGAGGCTGGCGACGGGGCCCTTGGCGGCTCCTGAGAGCACATCCTCCCAACGGTCGATGCCGGGAAGGGCGCTGGCGGCCAAGGTGACGGACGCGGGGCCCACGGGATCCTTCCCACGAATGCCACGACGGGACCCCCAGCCTCCCTGCTGTCACAGACCCCGGTGTGGCCCGGTTATATTCCGGCCCGGCGCGCGGAATCAACTGCCGTTGCCGGCCGACGCATTTGCAACGCCACCGGCGAGGGATAAAATCAAGGCTCGAGGGGCGTTCGAATGGCTGGATGCCCCTTATTCCACGCATTCTGGAGGATTATTCGTGTTCCAGCTTCCCCGAGCGGCCGCCCTCTCCCTGGCGATCGCCGCCTTTGTTTTCCTTGCCGGCGTTTCCGAGGTCCATGGCCAAAAGAGCACCGACAAGCTGACCGACAAGGCCAAGAAGACCCAGGACGCCCTCAAGTCGAAGGTTTCCGTCGAGTTCAGCGACACCATCCTCAAGGAAGCCGTCGTCGAACTGAAGGAGCAGGTCAAGGGCGTGTTCATCCAACTCGACACCAAGGGTGGCGTCAGCCAGAACGGCAAGCTCAGCTACACCGGCAAGGATGTCACGCTTGCCGAGGCCCTCGACGGCATGTTCCAGAAGAACGGCCTCGGATATGTGATCATCAGCAACAAGAAGGACGCCTACGACGGCGCCATCCTCGTCAAGCAGGGCAAGGAACGCGGAACGGTCATCTCCACCCGCTAGGCATTGGCCCCGGTTCCGCCCCTTCCCGGGGCGGAACCACAATCATGCCCGCTTTTCCCGACCCTTCCTCCGGCCCCGCCCATGAACCGCTGGCCTTCGGCGGCGACCTTTCCGTGGCGACCCTCCTAAGGGCCTACCGAACCGGCATCTTTCCCTGGTTCAATCCCGGCGAGACCATCCAGTGGTGGTCGCCCGATCCCCGCGCCGTGTTCATCGTCGAAGACTTCCATGTGCCCCGTCGTCTGGCGCGCACGATGCGCTCGGGCGCCTTTTCCTTCACCATCGACGCGGCCTTCACGCGGGTGATGGAGGGATGCTCGCATCGGGAGGAAGGATCCTGGATCGGCCCGGAGGTGATCCGCGCCTACACCGAACTGCACAAGGCCGGGCACGCCCACAGCGTGGAAGCATGGCGGGACGGGGAACTGGTCGGCGGGCTATACGGTGTTCAAACCGGCGCGATCTTCGCCGGCGAAAGCATGTTTTCAACGGTTTCCGACGCGAGCAAGGCGGCCCTGGCCTTCCTGATGGGCCGGTTGCGCGAATCCGGATTCGTGATCCTCGACGCCCAAATCCTCAACAGCCACACGGAGTCACTCGGCGCCATCAATGTGCCCCGGGCCCTGTTCCTAAAACTGTTGGAAGGGGTGAGGGACAGGCAGGTCTCCTTTCCGTGAGGAGCAACCGCTTCACTGCGCCATGCCCGCCGGCCGGTTTCCCGCTCCCTTTCGTCCCGCCAGGCTGTCGCCAAGCTCGGCGCGCATGCGCTCGGCAAACGCCTGGAGACGGGCCACGATGGCGGGATTGGCATCGGCCACATCACGGGATTCGCCAAGGTCGTTTTCAAGGTCGTAAAGCTCGGGCTTGGCGATCTTCTTCTGGCTGTAGCGGGCGGGAACGCCGCCGGTGCCGCCCGGCCCGCCATCTAGCGTGCGGAAGGCGTGCGGAAGCGCCAGCTTCCAACGGCCGTCACCGGTGACAACGGCCTGAAGCTGGTTGTTTTCATAGTAGTAAGCATATCCGTCATGGGGGTTGATGGCCCCCGGGGCGCCCGAAAGCAGCGGGCCGATGTCCCTGCCGTCGATCGCGCCGGCCGGAACCTTCGCCCCCGTCCACGCGGCGATGGTCGGCAGCAGGTCGATCGTCATCGCCATGGCGTTCGAGCGGGTTCCCGCGGGCAGCTTCCCCGGCCACTTCATGAGGCACGGAACGCGCACGCCTCCCTCCCATGTCGTGCCCTTGCCTTCCCGCAGGGGGCCCGCCGAGCCGGCATGGTTTCCGTAGCTCAGCCATGGGCCGTTGTCGGATGTGAAGATCACGATGGTGTCCCGGGCCCGTCCGTCGCCTTCGAGGGCGTCGAGGATCCTTCCCGTCGAGGCGTCGATTTCCTCGATGACATCCGCGAAAACTCCCTTGCCTGACTTGCCTGAAAAATCCTTGCCGGCGAAAAGCGGCACATGCGGCATCGAGTGGGCCAGGTAAAGGAAGAACGGCTTGCCCCGGCTGTCGCCGATGAAGCGGACGGCCTCCTCCGTGTAGCGCGCCGTGAGGGTGGCCTGGGTTTCGGGGGTGACGGCGGGGTCGATGATTTTCAGGTCACGGATGAGCGGCAGGGAAGGATAGGCGCCTTTTTTGGCCTCGGGATGAAACGGCCACATGTCGTTGGAGTAGGGAAGTCCGAAATAGCGGTCGAACCCATGGTTGGCCGGCAGGAACCCGGGGTGATGACCAAGATGCCACTTGCCGAAGCACGCCGTGGCGTACCCCCTGTCGCGGAGCGTTTCCGCCAGCGTGGTTTCCTGCGCGGATATGCCGATCTTGGCGCCGGGCCCAAGCGCGCCATGGATGCCGACGCGGTTGGGGTAGCACCCGGTGAGCAGGGCGGCGCGCGAGGCGGAACAAACCGGCTGGGCCACATGGAAATTCGTGAAGGCCCTCCCCTGGGAGGCCAGCTTGTCGAGGTGGGGCGTGCGAACGCCCTTGGCCCCGAAGGCGCCGATGTCGGCGTACCCGAGGTCGTCGCAGAAGATCAGGACCACCGAGGGGCGATCGGAAGCCATCACGCATGAAACGGTCAGCAGCCAGGCGAGCATCGTATTTCCCATCAATTCATGAGGATTCCTTCAGGATATGGTTTCCTGACAATGAAGGCTCCGATGGGCCGCCAGGCCATTGACAAACAACTCCGCTTCGCCAAGTCTTGATGGACACGCCGGCGGTTCCGGCGCCCCCCAAGCACCCCATTCCCGGAGTCTTCGATGTTGCGCGACTGGTTGAGGAACATGATGTTTGCCGGCGCCTTGGCCGGCGCCGTTTCCATGGCGGGCGCCTTGCGCGCCGGCCCGCTCACCGACAGCCTCAAGTCTGGCGAGGTGAAGCTTCAGTCGACCGGCCCGATCACCTTCGGCCCCGAGGGCGTGCTGTTCGTGGGCGATCCCAAGGCCGCGGCGGTCTACGCCATCGGCACCGGCGACGCCGCCGCCTCCAAGGCGGCTCCGGTGAACATCGAGAACCTCGGCGGCAAGCTGGCCGCCCTCCTGGGAACCAAGGAAGCCGATGTCCAGGTCAACGACATCGCGGTGAATCCCGAATCGAACAAGGTGTACCTGTCGGTTTCCCGCGGCAAGGGTCCCGGCGCCATCCCGGTGATCCTGTCCGTCGGGACCGGCGGCGAACTCAAGGAAGTGGCGCTCGCCTCGGTGCCCCATGCCAAGGCCGAGTTGAGCAAGCCGGTCGCCGAAGGCGCGAAGCGGATGGAGGCGATCACCGGCCTCAAGGTGGTGAAGGACAAGCTGTTCGTCGCCGGCCTTTCCAATGAGGAGTTCGCCTCAACGCTGAGGAAGATCGCGCTGCCGTTCGACGGCAAGACCGCCTCCGCGGGCATCCAGATCTACCATGGCGCCCATGGCAAGTATGAGACCGCCGCTCCCGTGCGCACCTTCACCACGGTGGAAATCAACGGCAAGGAGGAGATCCTCGCCGCGTACACCTGCACGCCCCTTGTCCGCATTCCGGTCTCGGAACTCCAGGATGGCGCCAAGGTGAAGGGCAAGACGGTGGCGGAACTGGGGAACCGGAACCGGCCACTCGACATCCTTGTTTATTCCAAGGAAGGCAAGCCATTCGCGCTGATGGCCAACAGCGCCCGCGGCGTGATGAAGGTGGGCCTCGACAACATCGAGTCGGTTGACGCCATCTCCGCCCGGGTCGCCGACACGGCTGGGTTGAAATACGAGACCTTGAAGCAGCATGTCGGCGTTGAGCACCTGGCGAAACTGGGCGACGCCCACGCCGTGATGCTGGTGCGCGGAACGGCCGGGGTCTCCCTCAAGACAATCGAACTGCCCTGAGCATGGCCCGATTGTCAGCCAACACGGTCAGGATCGGCATTCCGGTCCTGGCCATTTTTCTTGGGGCCGCGCCGGCGCGTTCCCAGTCGCCTTCATTGGCATGGAAACCGGACGGTTCCGATCCGTCGGTTGGCAGGTTCGAGGCCCGCGGACTGCCCGAGGGTTCGCCGCCGCTGGCGCAGCCCGGGCGCTTCCTGACGGTGGGCGTTGAAGCCGGTCCCGGCCTGCTGGGCACCTGGGGTTCCGAGGGAAACACGGCATGGTTCAGGCCCCGTTTTCCCTTGGCGCCCGGTGTGCGCCACACCGTTCGCCTGGGGGGCGGCCTGTCGATCGAACTGGTCCACTCGCTGCCGGTGCCGGAAACCCCGGCCACGGTGGTTGTTTCGTCGCATCCATCCTCGCGCGAGATTCCGGAAAACATCCTGCGGTTTTATCTGGTGTTCAGCGCGCCGATGCGAACCGGCGAGGCTTACAAGCGCGTCACGCTGGTCCGTGACGATGGCCATATCGCGGAACTGCCGTTTTTGGAGCTTGATGAGGAATTGTGGGATCCCACGGGAACCCGCCTGACGCTGCTGATTGATCCGGGGCGCATCAAGAGGGGCGTCAAGCCGCTTGTGGACATCGGCCCCGTCTTCGAATCCGGCCGCCGTTACACGCTCAAGGTCGATGCCGCATGGCCGGACGCCAACGGCAAGCCATTGTCCAAGGCCCACCAGCGTGAATACCAGGTGGTGCCGCCCGTGCGCCGGCGGATCGACCCCGGCGATTGGGTGCCAAGCCCGCCGATGTCGGCGGCGCAGCCTGTGGAAATCCGCTTTCCCCGGCCACTCGACAAGGCCTTGGCCGAGCGATTGATCCGCGTGTCGGACGATGAAAACCGGCCCTTGGCCGGAAAAGCGGAAATGCTGGCGGGAGAAACCGTCCTGCGATTCACCCCCCGCGCCCCTTGGCAGCCCGGCCGGTATCATCTGGCGGCGGAACTCGCGCTGGAAGATCCGGCTGGAAACCGGCAGGACAGGTTGTTCGATTCCCCGGAAGACGAGGAACCGGGGCCGGCGAAGACGCGCTGTGGGCCGTCGTTTCGCGTGGGAAGCCGTTGATATCTTTCGCAATATCCTTGACTCCGGGGCTTTGGTAAGGCACAAAGAAATGACCTCCCCGCCTCGAATCCCAGCGAATTGATTGGAACAATGGTCATGCCTCACCTTCGCGTGATCACCATCGTTGTGCTGACTGCCGGCCTGATGCGCGCCGACGAGGGAACCGACTTCTTTGAGTCGAAAATACGGCCCGTCATTACCGAACATTGCCTCGCCTGCCACTCGGCCGATGCCGCGAAGGCCGGCAAGCTCAAAGGGGGCCTGAAGCTCGATTCCCGCGAGGGCATGCGCAAGGGCGGCGACACAGGCCCCGCCGTGGTGCCCGGCGACACCAACAAGGGTACGCTGCTGGCATCGCTGAGGCATGATGGCGACCTTCGCATGCCCCCCAAGGGCAAGCTGCCCGATGCCATCGCGGCTGATTTCGCCAAATGGATTTCGATGGGGGCGCCCGACCCCCGTGACGGATCCACCGGCGCCAAGTCCCCGCTGGCATCCGGCGCGTTGCCTTGGTCGTTCATGTCTCCCAAGGCAACGGGTCCCGAATCCCCCGGCGAGATCGACCGCCTGATTGCCTCCAAGCGGGCGGAAAAGGTCGTCAAGGCGGCCGGCCCCGCCGATCGTCGCGCCTTGGCCCGCCGCCTGTATTTCGACCTGGTCGGTTTGCCTCCGTCCCCGGCCGAAGTGGAGGCGTTCGTCGCCGACAATCGTCCCGGCGCCTATTCGGATCTGGTGGATCGGTTGCTGGCTTCCCCGCACTATGGCGAACGCATGGCCCGGCATTGGCTTGATGTGGCCCGGTATGCCGAGGATCAGGCCCACACCTTCGCCGTGAAGCCCAAGTCGAACGCCTTCCGATACCGGGACTGGGTGATCGCGGCGATGAACGGCGACATGCCGTACGACCAATTCATCCGCTTCCAGTTGGCCGGCGACCTGATGCCCGAATCCTCGGGTGACGCCTTCACGCGGTTGGCGGGCCTGGGTCTCATCGGCCTGGGGGCCGAGTACTACAAGAACACCGCCCGGGAGCAGGCGATCGCCGATGAACTCGACGACCGCGTCGACACCGTCACCCGGGGCTTCCTGGGCATCACCGTCAGTTGCGCCCGCTGCCACGACCACAAGTTCGACCCGATTTCCCAAGTGGATTACTACTCCCTGGCCGGCGTCTTCAACGGATTCAGCAATGTCGACGCGCCCCTGGCCCCTTCCGACGCCGTGGCCGCCTACGACAAGGCGCAGAAGGACATCAAGGATGCCGAGGGCCGCGTGAACGCGATTCTTTCCAAGGCAGGCGAGCAAGCGGCAAGGGAGTCGCTTGGCAAGCTGGCCGAAACTCTCGCCGCCGCGCAAGGCCTTCCCGCGGGCAAGAATGGCGCCAAGGAGGTGGAGGCCGCGGCCAAGGCGGCGGATGTTTCGGCGTATTTCCTTGGGAAATGGATCAAGTTCCTAGGGTCAGGCCCGGCGGGCAAGGTTTCCGAATTGGCCCCCGTCAGGGAGTTGAAGCCCGGAACCGGCCGGGACAAGGTATCCGCGGCTTGCCAGGCCGCGGCCAAGGCGGTTCGCGCCGCCGCGGAGTCGGCCAAGCCGAACGACCATCCCCTCATGAAGGCGCTCAGGGCCGACAAGAACGGCCCCCTGTCGGTGCCTCCCGAGGATGCGGAGAAGTTTTTCCTGATGGGTGAAGCCAAGACATCCGTGGCTCGCATGCGCGAGGAAGTCGCCGTCCTCAAGAAGAACGCCCCACCGATGTATCCCGTGGCCCATGCCATCCGTGGCGGCGGGCAAACGATGCCCCTTTTCATCCGCGGCAACCCGCTCAAGAAGGGCGCCCCGGCCCCCAAGGGATTCCCTGAGTCGTTATCGAGGGTTTCCGCGAGCAAGGGTGAATCCTACGGCCGCCTCCAACTGGCCGACGCGATCGCCTCGCGTGACAATCCGCTCACGGCGCGGGTGATGGTGAACCGGGTTTGGGAGCGCCACTTCGGCAAGGGCCTGGTCGGCACGCCCTCGAACTTCGGCCAACTGGGCGACAAGCCGACCAATCCGGAACTGCTCGACACGCTGGCCGTGCGTTTCATGGAACATGGATGGTCGCTCAAGTGGCTTCACCGGGCCATCGTGATGTCGGAGACCTACAGGCTGTCCAGCCTTGGCGAGTCGGGTGCGGCCGTCGATCCGGCCAACTCGCTCCTGTGGAAGGCCAACCGCAGGAGGCTCGATGTGGAGGTGTGGCGGGACGCCCTGCTTGCCGTTTCAGGCAACCTGGACGAAACAATGGGCGGGCCCACCTACGACCTGCGGGACGCCGGCGCGAACCGCAGGACGGTTTACGCCAAGGTCAGCCGCCACAACCTGGACGGCCTCCTGAGGCTGTTCGATTTCCCCGATGCCAATGTGACAAGCGACAAGCGCTCGAACACCACCGTGCCGCAGCAGCAACTGTTCGCGCTCAACAGCGATTTCATGATCCGCCAGGCCAAGGCGTTCGCCGCGCGCCTGGCCAAGGAATCCAAGGGCGATGCCGAGGCCGTGAAGCGGGCCTATCAGTTGGCGTTTGGTCGTTCGCCCGCCGCCGGCGAAGCGTCGCGGGCGCTGGCGTTTTTGGCCGATCCGGTCGGCCCCGATGACAAGCTTTCCCGACGCGAGCAGTTCGCCCAGGCGATCCTCGCCTCCAACGAGTTCATGTTCGTCGACTGACAGGAGACCACCGCCATGCTGATTCCGTCACGCCGCGACATGTTGGCAAGCCTGGGCGCGGGAGTTGGCTCCCTCGGGCTCGCCGGGGTGATGGCTGACGCCGGTTTGGCCGCCACGGCCGCCGGCAATGATCCGTTGGCCCCGCGGCCATCCCACTTCGCACCCAAGGCCAGGCATGTCATCCACCTGTTCATGAATGGCGGCCCTTCGCAGGTGGACACCTTCGACCCCAAGCCGATGCTCGAAAAGCATGCCGGCAAGCCCATGCCGCAGGGTCACCTCTCCACCGAACGCAAGACCGGCAACTGCCTGCCCAGCGCCTTCAAGTTCCACAAGTCCGGGAAATCAGGGGTCGAGGTCAGCGAGATCTACCCCGAAATCGCCAAGTGCATCGACGACATCTGCGTCATCCGTTCAATGCACACCAATGTGCCCAACCATGAACCCTCGCTGCTGATGATGACCAGCGGCAACCTCCAGCCGATCCGTCCCAGCATGGGCGCCTGGCTTTCGTACGGCCTCGGCACCGAGAACCGCAACCTTCCCGGGTTCGTTGTGCTCTGTCCCGGCAAGCCGGTGGTGGGGCCACAACTGTGGGGCAGCAGTTTCCTACCCGGCGCCCATCAGGGCTGCCATATCCAGAACCTCGATCCCAACCGGGTCATCGACCATATCCGCAATGGCACTGTTTCCACCGCCACCCAGCGGCGCCAGCTCGACCTGCTCAACGCCATGAACCGCGACCATCGCGACGCCCGCGGCGGTGACGACCAGCTTGAGGCGCGGATCCAGTCGTTCGAGATGGCCTTCCGCATGCAAACCGAGGCCTCCGAGGCGTTCGATGTCTCCCGCGAGCCCGCTTCCACGCGCGAACTCTATGGAACGGGCGCCTATGCCGACTCCCTGATCGTCGCCCGCCGGCTGGTGGAACGGGGCGTGCGCACCGTGCAGGTGTTCACGGGCTCGGGCCAGCCATGGGACGACCATGGCAACATCGTCAACGGTCACCGCTCGAAGGCCCAGACCACCGACAGGCCCATCGCCGCACTCTTGGCCGACCTGAAGCGCCTGGGCCTGCTGGATGAAACCTTGGTCCTTTGGGGCGGCGAGTTCGGCCGCACGCCCACCAGCGAGGGAGCGGACGGCCGCGACCACAACAACCACGGATTCACCGTTTGGCTGGCTGGCGGCGGCGTCAAGGGTGGCATGGCGTACGGCGCCACCGACGACTTTGGATTCGCGGCGGCCAGGGACAAGGTGCATGTGCACGACCTGCACGCCACCATGCTGCACCTGTTGGGGCTCGACCACGAAAAGCTCACTTACCGCTACAGTGGTCGCGACTTCCGGCTCACCGATGTTCATGGCACCGTCGTGCGCGACATCCTTGCCTGACCGGCAAGGATTACCCCGTCCACGCCATTGGCCAAATCGACAGATTATCCTTGCGGACTTGGTTGCCCCCGTGCCGTTGCGCCGGTTGGGTCCCTATAAATAAATTTGTTCGGATATCAAGAAGCCGAGGGACCACATCCCGACCATTTCACCGAGCACCACTTCCACGAGGGGCGCTGCGACGGCACAACGGTGCCTGCCAGGCTCGCGGGGGCGGAAAACCTGAAACGGCGCCCGTTCATTGTTTCAGGAGACTTTGAACATGTCCGCCGTCAAGGAAAAGCCTGCCACCTTCACCGATTTCAAGGTTGCCGACATGTCGTTGGCCGCCTGGGGACGCCGCGAGATCGCCATCGCCGAGACCGAGATGCCCGGTCTCATGGCCATCCGCGACGAGTATGCCGCCAGGCAGCCACTCAAGGGCGCCCGGATCACCGGGTCGCTCCACATGACCATCCAGACCGCCGTGCTCATCGAGACGCTCAAGGCGCTCGGGGCCGAAGTCAGGTGGGCTTCCTGCAATATTTTCTCCACCCAGGACCATGCCGCGGCCGCCATCGCCGCGGTGGGCATCCCGGTGTTCGCGTACAAGGGCGAATCCCTCAAGGAATACTGGGACTACACCCACAAGATCTTTGAATGGGCCGATGGCGGCATGTCCAACATGATCCTCGATGACGGTGGGGACGCGACCCTGCTGCTTCACCTGGGCGCCCGGGCCGAGATGGACATCCATGTCCTCGACAAGCCGGGCAGCGAGGAGGAGCGGATTCTTTTCGCATCCATCAAGGAGCGCATTGCTTCGCAGCCCGGCTGGTATGCCCGGAACCTGGCCGCCATCAAGGGCGTGACCGAGGAGACCACCACCGGCGTGCATCGCCTCTACCAGATGCACAAGCGCGGCGAGCTCAAGTTCCCGGCCATCAATGTGAACGATTCCGTGACCAAGTCGAAGTTCGACAACCTTTACGGTTGCCGCGAGTCGCTTGTCGACGGCATCAAGCGCGCCACCGATGTGATGGTCGCCGGCAAGATCGCCGTGGTCGCCGGCTACGGCGATGTGGGCAAGGGTTCAGCGCAGGCGCTGCGGGCCCTCTCGGCGCAGGTGTGGGTGACCGAAATCGACCCGATATGCGCCCTTCAGGCCGCCATGGAAGGTTATCGTGTCGTGACCATGGACTACGCCTGCGACAAGGCCGACATCTTCGTGACGGCCACGGGCAACTACAAGGTCATCACCCACGCGCACATGGCCAAGATGAAGGACCAGGCCATCGTCTGCAACATCGGCCACTTCGACAACGAGATCGATGTGGCCTCCCTGGAAAACTATCCATGGGAGGAGATCAAGCCCCAGGTGGACCATGTGATCTTCCCCGACCGCAAGCGCATCATCTTGCTGGCCAAGGGCAGGCTCGTGAACCTCGGCTGTGGCACCGGCCACCCCTCGTATGTGATGAGCTCCTCATTCGCCAACCAGGTGCTGGCGCAGATCGAGCTTTGGTTGAACAACGAAAATTACCCCGTTGGCGTTTATGTGCTGCCCAAGAAGCTGGATGAGCATGTGGCCCGACTGCAACTCAAGAAGCTCAATGTGCAGCTCACCGAGCTCACGACGGAACAGGCCACCTACATCCATGTCTCGAAGGATGGCCCCTTCAAGTCTGAGCAGTACCGCTACTAAGACTTCGTCATCCCTTGAAACGAACGAGCCCGCCGGACAACCGGCGGGCTTTTTTACTTTCATTCAGTGCGGTCGGATCAGGCGGCCTTGGCATCTCCCGGGCCGCCCCGCATTTCCATTCCCCATTTCTCGCGGTCGAGGTGCGGAGCGAATGGCCGCTTCCCGCACAGGACCCTGCCGGCCTGGTACTTGAGGCGTTTGAGCCAAGGCAACGGCTCGCGCGCGTGTTCGGCCATCTTGCGGCGATAAGTATCAATATCCGACCCCGTTGGCATGCGGGCCTTTTCCCGGAAGGCCACCGACCAAACATTGGCCATGCGCCGGGCGGGCCCATGCCAGCCAAGCAGGCGGCGCGAATAGTGGTCTCGCAGCATGAAGTCAAAGGCTTCCGGGGTGAACCGCCAGTAGTCGCTGGGGTATCCATGGACATGGAAATAAAAAGGTGATGCCACGACAAAGACGCCATCGGGCCTCAGCACCCGCCTGACCTCATCGAAGCCCAGCCAGAAACGCTGAACATGCTCGAAGGTGCTCAAGGCCAGGACCGTGCCCACGCTGCCGGATGTCTGCGGCAGGTTTTCCACGCTGGCGACGCAGTCGACCCCGGGTCCGGCCCGGAAATCGACCCCGGTGTAGTCGCTGCCGGGAAAAAGAGACCGGAGGTTGATGTCGTCGCTGGCGCCTTCCACCTGCATGGAGCCGATTTCAAGAAACGGCCCGGGCAGGTGGAACGATTCGGCAACGGCCCGCATCATGCCGCGGAGGAACTGGTTCATGCTGGGGATTCATCCTTCAGGACAACAAGATGAGTTGAGTTGACCTGAAGTGCCGCCATGGAAGCAAGGCAAATGCGGCGGTTTCGGCCCCGCCGTTGTGGAACAACCAGCCGATTACTTCTGTTGATGCGTTTGCCATGCAAAGTGAGTTTTCCTTTGTTTCATTTTCCTCGAATCCTCATCAAACCGCCATTGCCCAAGCCTTGGCTCGGCATGAGGATACTCCGATCGCTCGATGAGTGGAGACACGCCGATGCTTCGCAGAATTTCGTTGGTCGTTTTTGCCGGTTGCTGTGTCGCCTTGGCGGCTTGGGCCTCGCAGGCTGGTGGCCCGGCCAAGGGCAAAACCTTCCTGAAGGGCAACCTTCACACCCATTCGCTTTGGAGCGACGGCGACGACTTTCCCGAAATGATCGCCGAATGGTACAAGTCGCATGGTTACGACTTCCTCGCCCTCACCGAGCACAATGTCATCGCCTCGGGCATCAAATGGGTCGACGCCGCCAACAACAAGACCCGGGAACAGGCCGTCGAAAAAGTCTCCAAGCGGTTCGGGCCCGACTGGCTTGAGAAGCGGGTGGAGAAGGACCGCCCCCAGGTGCGCCTGAAGACGCTTGAGGAGGTGAAGGCCAAGGTTGAGGAACCGGGCAGGTTCATCCTCGTGCAGGGGGAGGAGATCACCCACAAGTTCGGCAAGCTTCCCGTGCACATGAACGCCATCAACCTCGCCTCGGTGATCAAGCCGGCCGATTGCGCCAGCGTCGCGGAAACCATCACCGTGAATGTCAGGCAGGTGAACGAGCAGAAAGCCAAAACCGGCCGCGAGATCGTCACCTTCCTGAATCACCCCAATTTCAACTGGGGGGTGAACGCCGACGACATGACGCAGGCCGAGGAACTCAGGTTCTTCGAGGTGTATAACGGCCACCCGGGCACCAACCAGAATGGCGACAAGGAGCGTCCCGGTTGTGAGCGCCTGTGGGACCTGGTGATCTCGCGAAGGTACAAGGCCAACCGCCCGGCGCCGCTTCTGGGCATGGCGACTGACGATTCACACAACTACCATGTCAGCTCGATGTAGTCGCCGACTCCCGGCCGCGGCTGGGTGATGGTGCGCGCCGAGTCGCTTGAACCGGCGGCCCTGGCCCGGACCATGCGCGACGGCGCCTTCTACGCGTCGACGGGAGTGTCGCTGGCGAATGTGAGTTACCCCAAGAAAGTGCTCGGCCTGCGGATCCAGCCGGAACCCGGCGTTACCTACACCACCACTTTCCATGCCACCATGAAGGACGCCGGCCCCGATGGCATCGGCGTCGTTGTTTCCAAGGTTGAGGGAACCGAGGCCGCCTACGAGTTCAAGGGCACCGAGCTTTATGTGCGCGCCAAGGTGACATCGTCGAAGCCGCATCCCAATCCGTCGTACGCGGGCGAGGTCGAATGCGCCTGGACCCAGCCACAGAGGCCGTGATGGAAAAAGGCTAGAGCAAAATTCAAATAACCGACCTGCTCAAGACCCCAGCACCCGCCATCATTCTGTTAGTCCTTTCATGTCCCTGAAGCGTCGAACGACGCGAGTGACCTCTGACTGGCGCCAGATTGTTGAATGTCCGCGAGGGCCCATCACTCCGCTGGGGGCTCCTAAGCATCGTCGGCCTTTGTCTGGCTTTCATGTTGAGATCCGTTTAGGAGCCATGAACGAAGTGAGGGGCGAGTCGATCAAGGAATAATACCAGGATCCATAGCAGAAACAAAAGAGCCCTAGTGGAGCCGAAGTGGGTGGGTATATTGAAATATGCCCGATTTTCATTTTTTTCGAGATTATCAATCCAACTCATCTATTTGAAGCCCGATCTAGGGCGGGCTTCCATTTGGTAAACTGCAAAAAAAGATCATGATCCAGAAACAAAAAACTCCCTGCGAAACCGAAGGCGGAGTGAGCGAGGCGTATTGACATTCATTCACTCACTCCGGTGCTTCGCACCTCCGTTCTTGGCCCTATGTGATATGCTCAATTTGTATTTTTATCGGTATTATTAATCCAAATTATATATTTAAAACCATGTGTGGGAGGGCGCCTGCCCGCGGCGGCTCACTGGTGATTGATGCTGTCGAGATCCCGCTCAACTCACGCGATTATCTCCCGGACCACATGGCCATGCACATCGGTGAGGCGGTAGTCGCGGCCACCGAACCGGTAGGTGAGTTTCTCATGGTCGAGGCCCATCAGGTGAAGGATGGTGGCATGGAGGTCGTGGACATGCACCTTGTTTTCCACCGCGTGCCAGCCGAACTCATCGGTCGCTCCGTGTGTCATCCCTCCCTTGATGCCTCCGCCGGCAAGCCACATCGTGAATCCAAACGGGTGGTGTTCGCGCCCGTTGCCCCGTTCGGCGGTCGGCGTGCGGCCGAACTCGCCGCCCCACACCACCAGCGTGTCGTCGAGCATTCCCCTGGACTTGAGATCGGCCAAAAGCGCCGCGATGGGGCGGTCCACGGCCTGGCAGCGCCGGGGGAGGTTCTCGCGGATGTTGCTGTGGTGGTCCCAGGCGTTGTTGGCCGGGGCATCGAAAAGCTGCACGAACCTCACGCCCCGTTCCAGCAGGCGCCGGCCCAGCAGGCACTGGCGGGCGAACAGGTCGGTGGCCGGTGAACCGACTCCGTACGACGCCTTGACGCTTTCGGGTTCGCGCGACAGGTCGAAGGCTTCCGGCGCCTCCGACTGCATCCGGAACGCCAGTTCGAACGAGGCGATGCGGGCGTCGAGCGAGGAATCCGGCGGCCGCGAATTCCTGTGGATCTCGTTGAGCCGCCTGAGGGATTCGAGCTTTCGCCTTTGTCCTTCAAGGCCGCCCGCCGAAGCGAGGTTGGCGACCGGATTGGCCATGTCGCGAACGAGCGTGCCCTGGTAGGCGCTTGGCAGGAAACTTGACGCCCACAGTTGCGCGCCCTGGAACACATCAGCCGGGCTGACCACCACGAATCCCGGCAGGTCCTGGTTCTCGGTGCCAAGGCCATACAACAGCCATGAACCGATGCTGGGCCGCGAGAAAGCCTGCTCTCCCGTGCACATCTGGAGGGCCGCGCCCGTGTGGTTGATGTTGTCGGCGACCATCGAACGGATGACGCAGATGTCGTCAATCCGGGAGGCGACATTGGGAAGCAGTTCGCTCACCTCCAGGCCCGATTGCCCGTGCCTGGAGAACTTCCAGGGGGAGGCGAACAATTCGCCGGTCTTGGTGCGCTCAAGCCTGGGTTTCTCGAAAGGCAGCGGCTTGCCGTTGTCCCGCGAAAGCCTCGGCTTGGGGTCGAACAGGTCGACATGGCTCGGTCCGCCCGGCATGTAGAGGAAGATGACGCGGCGGGCCCTGGGTTCATGATGCGGGTTGAGCACCGCGAACGGGTTGGCGGCGCGGGCCTCAAGGCCGCTTTTCCTTTCCGCCGCGGCGAGCATGTCGGCAAGGGCGAGCATGCCGAACCCGGCGCCGGAATTCGCGAGGATTCGTCTCCGACTAAGCCGATTCATGACGAACTACCCCCTTCCGGAACTTTTCAATTCAATCCAGATAAACAAACTCGTTTCCGCAGATCAGGACATGGGCCAGGTCTGTCCAGCCATGGTCCTTGCCGGCGTTGGCAGGCGAGGCGAGAAGGTCCCTGGCCAGGGAAACCTCCCCGGGCGCGGGCTCCCTTGCCAGGGCGAGCCGGAACATTCGCGCGACGCGGTCATCTCCTCCCCGGGGCACCTCCCGGGCGGCCCTTTCGGCCAGGTGCCGGGCCTGGGATTGGGCGAAGGCGTGATTGAGCATGAACAGGGCCTGGGGGGCCACGGTGCTGGATCCCCGAGATTCCACCGAGGCATCAGGGTTGGCGGCGTCGAACAGGGTGGCGAAATTCGCCCTGTCCCAGCGGGCCGTCTGCACATAAAGGGATCGGTTCGCGACATTGATGTCGTGGGTCGCCGGTCCAAGGGGCGCCAAGTCGAGCCTGCCGGAGACGGCCAGCATGGCGTCGCGGATCTCCTCGGCCTCGAGGCGCCTTGGGGTGAAGCGGGCCAACCAGCGGTTTTCCGGGTCGCGTGACACCGATTCGTGCGTCGATTTTGCGGACCGGGCGTAAGCCTCCGAAAGAATGATCCGCCGGTGCAGTTTCTTGAGTGACCATCCATCGGCGATGAATGTCGCCGCCAGCCAGTCGAGCAGTTCCGGATGGGATGGCGGTTCCGAAAGGAGGCCGAAGTTGTTCGGGGTGCGAACAAGTCCCGATCCGAAGTGCCAGGCCCAGGTCCGATTGACGATCACCCTCGCGGTGAGCGGATTTTCCGGGGAGGCGACCCATTCGGCCAACTCAAGCCGGCCGCTGCCCGACTTGATAGGGGTGGCGCGGGTACCCGACAGGAATGCCGGCATTCCGCGCGGCACCACCGGCCCCAGGCGGGTGTAGCTTCCGCGGATGTGGATCGGCACATCCTGGATGCCGGGAAACAACCCGCCAGGCACCCCTCCCTCGCTCACGGCCAGCGCCATGGGCGGTTCGGGTGGAAGTTCCCCCTTGAGCCTGTCCCGGGTTTCCACGAGGATTTCGCGGGTGGGATCGTTCGCCGCCGGCTTGGGGTTCCTCCGGTCCATGTCGGCGAGGATGGCGTTCAACCCGGCTATCTGCTTCAGTATGCGGTCGCGTTTATCCAAAATATCCCGCGGAGCCAGCGGCCGGCGCTGCAGCGTGATCTCGCCCCCCTTGGCGCCCAGTTCCTTCAGCATGCGCGTGCTGTAGAAGATCCCCGCCAGCGCGTAGTAATCGCGGTTGGTGATCGGGTCGAACTTGTGGTCGTGGCAGCGGGCGCAGCCGATCGTGATGCCCATGAAGGCCTTGCCGATCGTGTCAACCTGGTCGTCGACCATGTCGCTGACCATCTTTTCCTTGTCGGCGTCTCCGCGGTCCCAGGCGCCGTTGACCAGGAAGGCGGTGGCGACGAGGCCGTCGGCGGACGGTTGTTTCCCATCGAGGCCGGGCAGCAGGTCGCCGGCGATCTGGTTCATGATGAACCGGTTGAACGGGAGGTCGCTGTTGAGGCCATGCACCACCCAGTCGCGGTAACGCCACGCCTCGAGCGGTTCGCACACCGGATTGCGCGCCTTCGGGTTGCCGTCGTGGTAGTCGGCGTACCGGGCGACATCAAGCCAGTGGCGCGCCCAGCGCTGGCCATGGGCTGGCGAAGCCAGCAACCGGTCGACCACCTTCCCGAGCGCGCCGGGCGAATCATCCTTCTGGAAGTCGTCCAACTCCCCGGGGGTGGGAGGTATGCCGATGAGGTCGAAAGTGACCCGCCTGAGGAGCGCTCGCTTGTCCGCGGGCGGGGCGGGCTTCAGGCCGGCCGCGTCGATCTTCGCTTGGATGAAGGCGTCGATCGGATTGTCCGGCCGGGGTTCAATACGAGGCGCATCCGGCATCTTCACGGGCTGGAAGGCCCACCAGTCGCGCTGTTTTTGGGTGATCGGGGATGCCGTTTGCGCCTGCGAAGCCTTGCCTGGATCCGGCCAGGGCGCGCCCGAGTTGATCCACGCGGAAACAAGCCCGATCTCCCTGTCGGTCAGCTTGCCCTTGGGCGGCATTTTGGGTTCGCCCGTGTAACCGATCGCCTTGATGAGCAGGCTGTCGGCCGCCTTGCCTGGAATCACGGCGGGGCCGGTGTCGCCGCCCTTGAGCAGCGCCGCCCGGGAATCGAGCCTGAGGCCGCCCTTGGCTTTTTCGGGCCCGTGGCATGACTGGCACTTTTCCACTAGCAAAGGGCGGATGTGCTTTTCAAAGTCGTCGGAGGGGCGCGCCTGGAACAACGGGCCCGCCGCGAGGATGGCGACCGCGAGCCCAAGGCGGGGTGCCGTCATCACGCGAGGATCTCCCTGACAACCTCGCCGTGCACATCGGTGAGCCGCTGGTCGCGGCCCCCGTGCCGGAATGTGAGGCGTTTGTGGTCGAGGCCGAGCTGGTGCAGGATGGTGGCGTGGATGTCGTGGACGGTGAGCGGATTCACGACGGCGGCGTTGCCGAATTCATCGGTTTGCCCGAAGGCCGAGCCGGCCTTGAAGCCGCCGCCCGCCAGGAACAGGGTGAAGCCGTTGACATGGTGGTCGCGGCCGCAATTGGGGCCGACCGCCGGCGTGTGCGGCGTGCGGCCCATCTCGCCGGCCCACAGGATGATCGTCTGGTCGAGAAGGCCCCTCCTCTTGAGGTCGATGATGAGCGCGGCGACCGATTGCTCGGTGACGCGCGCGTTTTTCTCATGGTTCACCTTGAGCATCCCATGCTGGTCCCATGGGGAGTTGTTGCCATCGAAACTCGGGCAGGTGATCTCGATGAAACGCACACCGGCCTCGACCATGCGCCGGGCGCGGATGGCCTGGGTGGCGTAGTACCTCTGGTGCTCGTCCTTCGAGTCGACCCCGTAAAGCCGGCGGATGCTTTCCGGTTCGGCGCTGATGTCGGCCAGCGCGGGAACCTCGGCCTGCATGCGGAAGGCGGTTTCTAGGTTCGCGATGGCCCCCTCGATTCTTCCCGGGTCCGGCGCCAGTCTGGCGAAGGCCGCGTCCTGCTCGGTGACCAGGGCCAGCTTGCGTCGTTGCACATCGGCGGCGTCCCGGGGAAGGATGTTGTCCACGGGAACACCCTTGGCGCGCATCGCCGTGGCCTGGTGGCTCGCCGGCAGGAACGAACTTCCAAAGTTCTCGAGTCCGCCGTTGGGCACCCAATCGTTGTTGAGCACGATGTATCCTGGCAGGTTCCGGTTCTCCGACCCCAGGCCGTAGGAGACCCATGAGCCGAAGCTGGGCGCCTGGCCGAGGCTTCGCCCCGTATGCAGCAGCAGGTTGGATTGGCCGTGAAGCGGGAGTTCCCCGACCATCGAATTGACGACACAAAGTTCGTCGGCCACGCCCGCGAGGTGGGGAAATAGTTCGCTTACCCAAAGGCCGGAACGCCCCCTTTGGCGGAATTCCCACGGGCTGCCAAGCCAGACCCGGTTCGGAGCCGACTGCGACTTCTTCGAGACGGCCGACTGACCGATCCTTTGCCCCTCGCGCATCTTGAGCATCGGCTTGGGATCGAAGGTATCCACATGGCTGGGGCCGCCGTCCATGAAGCAGAAGATGACGCTCCTGGCCTTGGGCGCGTGGTGTGTCTCGGCACCGGCCCGGTCCGCGAGGAGGCCATTGAAGGCCAGCCAGCCGAATCCCATCGAGGAGCCCCGCAGCCAGTCCCGCCTGCGGGGAAGATCGAGGTCGCCACGATCATTCCGTCCAGGTCCGGCGCTGCCGTTCATGACACCTCCCTCGCCTTTCAGCGGTAATAAAGGAATTCCTTGGTGTTGAAAAGGGCGTGGGCCAATCGGGTCCACGCGGCCTCATCCTGCATCAGCCCCGAACCGCCTGTCGCCTTGAACCCGTTCGCCGCGGCACTCCAGCGGCGGACCTCGGTTTCATCCGGAACCCGGCTGAATGCCGATGCGAACATGGCGCGCACGCGGTCCTCGGGACTGGCATGCGGCGCCTTCACCAGGGCCTTTCCCCAATGCCCGGCCATCTGTTCCACGAACGGATCATTGAGGAGGATCAGCGACTGGGCCGGAACATTGGTCTCGTCGCGTCGTCCCGTCGGCAGGCGCGGGTCGGGCAGGTTGAATCCGACCAGGAACTTCGGGGGTTCCATGATCGAGATCTGGAGGTAGATCGACCTGCGCCCCCGTCCGTCAATCGGTCCGGAGTACAACCTCTTCGCACCATCCTCGGCCACGCGGTGGGGAAGGATCGGCCGGCCATGAAGGGTCGGATCAAGCCGGCCGGAAACGGCGAGCATGCTGTCGCGAACGGCTTCGGCCTCCAGCCTTCGCATGGGGTAGTGATGCCTCATCAGGTTGGCCGGATCCCGGGAGCGCGCCGCCCCGGTTGCCAATCCGGATTGGCGGAATGTTTCGGTGAGCACCAGCCTGCGGACGAGCCGCTTGGTCGACCAATCCTCGCGGATGAGCAGGTTGGCCAGGTGGTCGAGCAGTTCCGGGTGGCTGGGCCTTCCGCCCAGCCTGCCGAAATCATCCGGGGTGGAAACGATTCCCGAGCCCATGATCCAGTGCCAGAGGCGGTTGGCATAAACCCTCGCCGTCAGCGGATGATCGGGCCTCAGCAGCGAGTCGGCCAGTTCCATCCTTCCGCTGCCGGTGGCCGCCGCCACGGAATGAGCGCCCGCGAACATCGAGAGGAAATCCGGGTTCACCGGCGGCCCCACGGAATCGACATTCCCGCGGGCGTTGAACGCCAGGCCCGCCCTGGCCCACTCGCGTTCGTCCATGCCGTTCACCGTCCTGGCGAATTCGATCGAATTCTCCACTTCCCGGTATTCCGCCAACAGCCGGGCCAGGGGGGTGCCGGCCTCGGCCCGGTTCGGGAGCAACTTGGCCGAGAGAAGCCAGTTGACCACTTGCCCGTCGCCCGGCCTTGGCTTTTCCGCGCACCACCGCAGCACCGCGCCGCCCAGCCAGGCATCCACTTTCCGGGCGACATCCTCTGAGGTCGCGGGAGGCTCGCCGCCGTAGAGTTGTTCGAACGCCTCGAGATTGTCCGGCGGCGCCGCGCCGGCATCGTGGGCGACGATTCCGGTGATGCTGATCCAACTGCGCTTGTCGTGTCCGAAGTCGTTGTTGGGCAATCCTCCCGCCAGGCCGGTCCTGGGGGGAAAGTTCGGATTGAGCGAGGCCGTCGCGAATTCCCGCGTGAACCGCGTGATTCCATTGACGGGCGCCTTGTCGGCGAAGCTGACCCAGGCGGGTTCGATGTTCTTGAGGAACCGTATCTGCTCGCCTTGGAAGGCGTTCTCGTGCACCTCCAGGTGGCCTCCGAACTCCCCGCCCGCAAGCCTGAGGCTCACATTCCTGCCCGGAACCCGGTCGTCGGGGGGCATCCTCAGGGATCCCGGCAGCTTCGACGAAAGGGCGTGGGTATGGTAGCCGCGAGGCAGCAGCCTGGAGAAAACCTCATCGCCCCGAAGGGATATCAGCGGCGCGCCGTCATCCACATATCCGGATTTCAAGCCGTCGCCTTCGGCCAGCCAGCCGGCGGGGAATCCCGGCCGTTCGAAGTCGGCAAGGATGGTGAAGCCCTTGTTCTGGGCGGCGCGCCTGTCGCGCTCGGCTCGCCACCGCCCGGCGAGGGCCACCCAGTGGTCCCTCATGTCGCCCGGCGAGGCGAGGCGCTTGAGTGGATAGGATATATCCTCAATTGTGGCATTGCCAGGCAGGGCCGACTTCCACCGGCCCCCGGGCCAGCCTTCCGGTACGCCAACGACACGCCTCCATTCACCCGCCACGGCGGCGCGGATTTCCGAGCGCAATCCCGATAGCCGAGAGATCGCCGCGTCGTTCTTTCCCGGCGCGTCGACCACGCGGGATGTCCAGCGGGGCGTCATGAACACGGCGCCCAGCGCGTAGTAATCGCGTTGCGACACCGCCTCGAGCTTGTGGTCGTGGCACCGGGCGCAGGCCACGGTCATCGCCAAAAAGGCTTTCGAGAAGGCGTCAACCTTGTTGTTCACCATTTCCTGGTGCACGCCGTTGAACTCGAGGCTGCTGCCGTGGCGGTGCTCGCCCATGTGGTAGAACATCGGTCCGATCAGGCTTTCATTGACGCCTTGGCCGGGATTGACGCGGGGTTCGGCCATCAAGTCGCCCGCGACCTGCTCCCGGAGGAAGCGATCATAAGGCAGGTCCGCGTTGAAGGCCCTGACCAGGTAATCGCGGTATTCATGCGAGCCCTTGGCCGGATTGTCCCACTCGTAGCCGTAGGTGTCGGTGTAGCGGACGACATCCATCCAGTGCCTGGCGAACCGTTCACCGAAATGGGGGGAGGCGAGCAGCTCGTCGACAAGTTGGCCGTAGGCGGCCCGCGGATCCCTGGCAAGAGATTCCTCGAACCTCGCGCGGGTGGAGGCGGCGGGCGGCAGGCCCGTCAGCACGAATGACAATCGCCTGAGCAGCACGCGCGGATCGGCCGGCGGCGCGGGTTTGAGTCCCGCTGAACCGAGGGACTTGCCGATGAAGCGGTCGATCGGGTCGCTGCCCCATCCATCCTCCGCCGGCGGAGGTTCCGCAACCGGTCGCAGCGGCTTCAGGCTCCACCAATCAAGCCTCTTTCGGAATTCCGCCGGCCAGTTGTCGGCCTTGGCTGTTGTCGCCGCCCCGTCGCGCGGGTCGGCGGCCCCGTCGGCCACCCATCGGGTCAACAGGGCGATCTCATGGTCGCCGAGCCTTCCCTTGGGCGGCATCAGCTTGATGCCGTCGGTGCCGTTGAGCGCCTTGACCAGGAGGCTCTTTCCGGGTTGGCCGGGCACGATGGCCGGACCGCTTTCCCCGCCGGTTTTCCAACCCGCCGCGCTGTCGAGGCGCAATCCGGCCTTCTGTTTCTCCGCGCCATGGCAGGGCAGGCACTTCCCAACCAAAAGCGGTCGGACATGCTTCTCGAATTCCTCGGAACCATGGGCCATCCCGACCGGCGTGATGGCCAGCAGCGCGGTCGCGGCGAACCATATCAGGAGAGTTTTCACGCGATCAACTCATGGACGACCCTGGCTCCCGTGATGCGCGATTCCGTGAGTGTCTCATCCACCCCGTGGTTGGGGAAGCTGAGGCGGTCGTGGTCGAGGCCGAGTTGGTGAAGCACGGTCGCCATGAGGTCGGGAACGCTGACGCGGTCCGTCACGGCTCGGTAGCCGAGATCGTCGGTGGCGCCATGGACATGGCCCGCCTTGAATCCGCCGCCGGCGATGAGGGCCGTGAAGCCGTGCGGGTTGTGGTCCCGGCCATTGCCACCCTGTGAAATGGGCATCCTACCGAATTCGCCAACCCATAGAACGATGGTGTCATCGAGCAAGCCGCGACTTTTCAGGTCGGCGATCAGGGCGGCGGAAGGCTGGTCGACCTGGCGGCACAATTTCGGCAACCGGTTGTTGATGTCCCCGTGGTGGTCCCAGGAATTGTGCGGGGCCGGAGCCAGGATCTTGACGAATCTCACGCCGCGCTCGACCAGCCGCCGGGCCATCAGGCACTTCCGGCCATAGCTTGCCGTGACGGGGTGATTGAGGCCGTAGGAATCGCGGGTGTGTTCCGATTCCCCGGAAAGGTCGAGTTCCCGGGCCGCCTCAAGCTGCATGCGGGCGGCAAGCTCGAAGTTCCGCGCCCGCGCCTCGAGTTCCGAGTTCCCGGGGTAGTCGTTCAAGTGCCTCGCGTTGAGACGCTCCAGCAATCGCATGGAGTCGGCCCTGGCCGTGTCGGGCGTGCCGGCGGGCGAGGCGAGGTTGAGGACGGGTTCGCCCTCCGTGCGCAACTCCGTGCCACGGTAGAGACTCGGAAGCCAGGCGCTGGATATCTGCATGGAACCGCCCGAATGAAACACGGAAGGCTCGCGCAGGCAGACGAATGCCGGCAGGTTCTGGTTTTCGGTTCCCAGCCCATAGACAACCCAGGAACCCAGGGAAGGGCGGCCCGGCCGCCTGTTTCCCGTGCAAAGCATGTAGGTGCCGCCGGGATGGTTCGGGTCGTCATGAAACAGCGACCGCACCACGCACATGTCATCGGCAAGCGTGGCTAGGCCGGGCAGCAGTTCCGAAAATTCGATGCCTGACTTGCCATGCCTGCGGAACGCGAACGGACTGCCCATGAGGGGTTCCGTGTTTCCTGCCATGGCGTTCCGGATGTCAACCTTTTCCCCGTGGCGCTTCCTCAGGGCGGGTTTGGGGTCGAAGAGGTCCATGGGGCTGGGGCCGCCATTCTGGAACAGCATGATCACCGACTTGGCGGCGGCCGGGTGATGCCCATGTCGGGGAGTCAGGCGGGGAGATGGCGCCGCCGTGGCGTCGGGCGCCAGGAGGCTGCCAAGGGCGAACGCGCCGATGCCAAACCCGGACTTTTCCAGCATGACCCGGCGATGGAACTGGAATGGATCGGCCATCATCCCCTCCTCATCGAAGGTAAAGGAACTCGTTGCTCGACCAAAGGGTTTGACATAGACCGGCCAGAGCCAGCTTGCTTGCCTCGGCCGCGGTTCGGCCGGAAGCCATGTGGGCCCCGGCCTGCCGCGCGAGCGATTCGGCGCACCAGTCGGCTTCCTCCGCGCCTGGAACCCGGCCCATCACCAGGAGCCAGGCCTGACGGACCTGTTCGGATGGCGTCGGCGCGGCATTCACGATCCTCGCGGCGCAATGACGGGAATTCACCAGGATGAAATGGTCATTCATCAGGGCGAGCGACTGTTGAACCGTCGCCGAGGCCTCTCGGCGGCATGCTCCCCTGGTGACCGTCGGCTTGTCGAAATTGGCGAGCAGTGTCGGGTTGTATTGCCTCCGGTTGGACAGGAACACGGCCCGCCGGTAGCTGGCTCCTTGGGCGGGTTCCTGCTCCGAAACCCGGCCCGTGGCGATGTCGTACGACAACGGAACCGGCGGACCTCCGAGTCTTTCATCGAGCCTGCCCGCATGGGACACGATCGCGTCGCGGATCGATTCGGCGTCGAGGCGCCTGAGGTTCATCCTCCACAGCAACTCGTTGCCCGGATCAACCCGCGAGGGCGCCTTGGCGACCGAGGATTGCGCGTAGGCCCTTGAAAGCGCCATCCGCCGGATGACTCTCTTGATCCTCCATCCGTTGTCGCGGAAGTCGGCGGCCAGCCAGTCGAGGAGTTCGGGATGCGAGGGGGTTGATCCCGACACGCCGAGGTTTTCAGAATTTGCGGATATTCCCTGTCCAAACATGTTTTGCCAGATCCGGTTCACCATGACCCGCGCCGTGAGCCCGGAGGCCGGTTGCGATGTCGCCGTCAGCCACCTGGCCAAGGCCAGCCGCCGCCCGCTCGAACCCGGCGTCGCATTCGCCTTGAAAAGGCTTTCCGAGTCCCGGTCCGTCAGGATGCGCAGGAACCCCGGGGGCGCCTCCGCTCCCGGTTTCTCGAAGTCGCCGCGCTTGAAGATGTGGGTGGTTGGCGGGGGCCCGACATCGTACAGGGCGTGGATCCAGCCGTGGCTCCGCTTGCCCTTGGCGAGTACGGCGATCTCCGTCTCGCGCAGCATCACGGCGGCGCGATCCGCGGCCGAAAGGGAGCCGTCGACGGCCGCGGCATCAACCTTGACCAGCGGACCAAGCTTGGCCGCCAGATATTTCTGCACGGCATCGCGTTTTTCGGCGGGCTGGTCGAGCGCCGCCTTCAGGTCCGCCCGGACAGCCTCGGGCACCGCCCGCAGTTTTTCCTCCCTCAAGCGGGCCTCGTGCGGGCCTTTCACCGAGGCGATGGCGCGCCGGGCCTCCTCCACCTTGCGGTCGATCTCGCGGTTGTGACCGTCGATCTCGGCGACGGCCGCCGCCGAGGCATCGGGGAGAAGCCTTGCCCGGGCGTTCTTCCAGGCCTTGGGATTCAGCGACGGGGTGAACAGCGCCAGCATCGAGTAGTAGTCGCGGTGAGGTATCGGCTCGAACTTGTGCCCGTGGCATCGGGCGCATTGCAGCGACAGTCCCAGGACGCTGCTCCCCACCTGTTCCATGGTCTCATGAACATTCGACCAGAGCACGAATGTCCGCGGATCCTCGACGCTGATGTCCTCCGCCGTCCGCAGGAATCCGGTTGCGACAAGCTTTTCAATGATTTCGGGCGAATAAACCTTGGCCTCGCGCCATGGCACAAGCTCGTCGCCGGCGATCTGCTCGGTCAGGAAGGTGTCGTAGGGAAGGTCCCTGTTCAGCGCGTCGATGACATAGTCGCGGTAGCGCCACTTTCCCTCGAGGAATCCCCTTGGCTCTCCGAAGTCCTCGTCAAAGGTCACCGTGTCGGTGTAGCCGACGATGTCAAGCCAGTGCCGCCCCCAGCGGACCCCGAACTGCGGAGATGCCAGGAGCCGGTCGACAAGGTGTTCGAGGAAATCGGTCCGGGAATCCTTTTCAAACGCCTCGACCTCTCCCGGCTTCGGAGGAAGACCGGTCAGGTCGAAGGTGACCCTTCGAAGCAGGGCTGCCCTGTCAACCGGGGCCGCGAACGAAAGCTGGCGCTCGCCAAGCCTGGACAGCAGGAACCGGTCGATGGGGTTGGCGATTCCGCCGATATCCGGAACCTTGGGTGATTCCAGTTTTCTGAAGGCCCAGTGGTTCCTTTCCCCGCTGGTGAAGATGTCAACGGGGCCTTCCGCGGAGGTAGCGGGAAGGCCGGCCTTGATCCACTCACGGATGAGCGCGGTTTCCGGCGCGCCGAGCTTCCTGTTGCCCGGCGGCATTTCGCCCGAGAGCACCTTCTCAAGCAGCGGGCTTTGTTCGGGCTTTCCCGGGACCACCGCGGGGCCGCCATTTCCACCGGCCTTGAGCGCCGAAACCGAATCGATCCCGAGCCGGCCCTTGCGGGTCGTGGCGTCATGGCAATTCCCGCAGCGTTGCCGCAGCACAGGCAGGACATCCTTCTCGAAGGAAGGAGGCTCCGCCGCGCCCGAAAGTGGAACCGGGATCATCATTACCGCCACGATCCACGCGGCGCAAACCGCGGCCACCCGGCGCGCCAATGCGCCGACTTGGTGCCACAGGCACGGGATACCGGCCCCGTCGCGCCGCGGGGAAACCGCCCTGCGATTCACGCGATCACCTCCCTGACCACATGGCCGTGCACATCGGTGAGCCTTTCGTGACGGCCCTGGTGGAAGTGGGTGAGGCGCTCGTGGTCGAGGCCCATGAGGTGGAGGATGGTGGCGTGCAGGTCGTGGATGTGGACCTTGTTCTCAACGGCCTGGAATCCGAGGTCATCGGTGGCGCCGTGGGTGACGCCGCCCTTGGCGCCGCCGCCGGCCAGCCACATGCTGAATCCGTACGGGTTGTGATTGCGACCGGGTTCGTTGCGGCCCTCGCTGAACGGCATTCGTCCAAACTCGCCTCCCCAGACGACGAGGGTGCTGTCGAGCATGCCGCGCGCGGCCAGGTCGGTGAGCAGGCCGGCGATGGGCCTGTCGACCTCGGCGGCATGCTTGCCGTGGTTGCTTTCGATGCCGGCGTGGGCGTCCCAGGTGTCTTCAAGATGGCCGCCGCCGCTGTAAAGCTGCACGAAGCGGACGCCTCGCTCGACCAGCCTGCGGGCGATCAGGCAGTTGCGGCCGAATTCGTCGGTGACCTTGTCGCCCACCCCGTAAAGGGAAAGGGTCGCCTGCGATTCCCTGGCGAGATCGACCGCCTCGGGCGCGGCGGCCTGCATCTTGAACGCCAGCTCATAGCTTTGGGCCCGCGCCGCCAGTTCGCGTCCGCCCGGCCGCAAGTCCATGTGCCTTTGATTGAGTTCGGCCAGCAGGTCGAGTTGGGCCCGCTGCGCCGCCCGGGTGATTCCCGCGGGACCGCGGAGATCGAGGATCGGGTCGCCGCTGGGCCTGAACAGGGTGCCGCTGTAGGCGGCCGAAATGAAGCCGCTCGACCAGTTCGGCTGGCCGCTGATCGGCCCGCCTCGCTTGTCCATCAGCACCACATACCCGGGAAGGTTGCTGTTTTCGGCGCCAAGGCCGTACACGGCCCAACTGCCCAGGGACGGCCTGCCGATGAAGGTCTTGCCGGTGTTCATCATGACAAGCGCGGAGCCATGGGCATGGCTGTCGGTGTGGCATGAGCGGATCACGGCCAGCTTGTCGGCATGCGCGCGAACCAGGGGAAAGTAATCGGACACGGGCAGGCCGCTGGCGCCGCCAGGGCGGAACGGCCGGAATTCGGGAGTGAGGAAGCCGATTTTCCTGCCTCCCGAATTGATGAACTTCTTGTCCTTGGGCATTTCCGAGCCCGCGAACCTGGAGAGGGTGGGCTTGGGATCGAAGGTGTCCACCTGGCTCGGTCCACCGTTCATCATGAGGAAGATGCAGGCCTTGGCCTTTCCGGCATGGTGCGGTCGCCTCGGGGCGAGGGGCCCATCCGCGCGCGCCTCCCGGCCGAGCATTCCCGCCAAGGCGACTCCCGCGAAGCCGCCACCCATCTCCCACAGGAGTTCCCGGCGGGCCAGTCCGCATGGAAAGAGACGATTCATGCCTCCACCTCAATCCACATGGATGAACTCGTTGGTGTTGAGCAGGACATGGCAGAGGGAGGCAAGGGCCTCGCGCGCGGGGTCGCCGGCCGCCTCCAACAATTTCGCCTGCGTTTCCAGGTGCTTGAGTCCGGCCGAGAGTTCGTCGGAAGACGGGTTCCGGCCAAGGGCCAGGCGCCAGCCCGCCTCCACCCGGGCCTTGCCCTCGACGCGCGTGCCGATTCGTCCCGCCAGGGCCGCGCTTTGCTCATGCACGAACGGATTGTTCAGCAGGGCCAAAGCCTGCGTGGGCACCGTGGTGACATCGCGGCGGCAGTTGGGCAGCGTGGTGTCGGGCAGGTCGAATGTGGTGAGCAGCGGCGGCAGCAAGCCGCGCTTGGCAAAGATGTAAACGCTGCGGCGGCCTTGCTCCTCGGGCGGAGACGGCTTCCAGGCGCGGGATTTCGTCGAGAGGCCCTCGAGCGCGTCCGCCGGTATCACCGGTGAAAAACTGGGCCCACCAACCTTGTCGAGCCGCAGGTTCCCCGAGGCGGCAAGCAGGCTGTCGCGAAGCGATTCGGCGTCGAGCCTGCGACGCTCGGTTCGCCACAGCAGGCGGTTGGAGGCGTCGGTACCGGCGTACCGCTCATGGAGCGGATGGCTGGAACCCTGCCTGTAGGTCTCAGACATGAGGATGAGCCGGTGGATCGGCTTGGTCCTGCCGCCGTTGTCCATGAACTCGGCCGCCAGCCAGTCGAGCAACTCGGGATGGGTCGGCTTCTCGCCGGTGAACCCGAAGTTGTCGGTGGTGCGGACCAGGCCCGCCCCGAAGTGACCCTGCCAGACGCGATTCACCCACACGCGCGCGGAAAGAGGATTTTTCGGGTCGGAAATCCAGTTGGCCAACTGGAGGCGGCGGGTCGTCGTCCTGGCGGTCGCGGGAGGCTCGGCGAGCGGCCCGGCCAGCGAGGTGATGGCGGAAAGGTGCCCGGGTTGAACGACCTGCCCGGGCCGGGCCGGGTCGCCCTTCCTCAGCAGGTGCAGCGGCGGAGCCGAGCGGCCTTTGTCGGTCCATCCGAAGACATTCGGGTACCCGAGCGCCTTGGCATCCGGGCCGCCCAGGGGCGATCCCGGCTGCACATGCCCGGCCCAGAAGGCGCCTCCGATGCGGTAATAATCCTCCTGCGATATAGGGTCGAACTTGTGGTCATGGCAGCGGGCGCAGCGCACCGTCATCGCCAGGAACGCGGTCGTGGTCGCGCCCACCATGTCCTCCAGGCGGTCGTACTGGTATTCGCGGGGATCGTTCGGCTCGTCGTTCCAGGTGCCGAGGCGCATGAATCCGGTGGCGATCACGCCCCGCTCACCGGCGCCGGGAACCTCATCCCCGGCCAGTTGCTCCGCGACAAACCTGGCGAAAGGCATGTCGCTGTTGAAGGCGTTGATGACCCAGTCGCGGTACTTCCAGACATCGGGCTTCACCTGGTCCCGTTCGTAGCCGCAGGTTTCGGCATAGCGAACCGTGTCGAGCCAATAGCGGCCCCATCGTTCGCCATGGTGGGGCGAAGCCAGGAGCGAATCGACGAGCCTCCCATACGCGTCCGGCCTCGGATCACCGGCGAAAGCCTCGACTTCCTCGAACCTGGGCGGCAAGCCGATCAGGTCGAAATAAAGCCTGCGGATGAGGGTGCGCCTGTCCGCGGGCGGGGCCGGTTTCATGCCCGCTTCGGCCAGCTTTTCGCGGACGAAGGCATCGACCGGGTTGCCTGGCATGGGCTGGGCGGGCCTGGACACCGGCTTCAGGCTCCACCAGTCACGGCCGGCGCGGCTGGCCGTCGTGACGGCAAACGGGTCGATGGGATCGGTTCCCCAGGACGCTCCCGATTCGATCCATGCCTTGAGAAGCGCCTTTTCAGGATCCTGAAGAGCCTTCTTGGGCGGCATCTCGCCGGCGGCCACCCGTTTCCACAATTCCGAGGCGGCCGGTTTTCCGGCGACAACGGCCTTGAGCGCCGACTTGCGGCGGCTCAGGTCAAGGCCGCCCTTGGGTTCATCCCCCGAGTGGCATTCCAGGCACCTTGAAACCAGAACGGGCATCACGGAACGGTCGAAATCGGGCGCACCGGCGCGCGCCTGGGTTTTGCAAAGCAGGGCCAGCAAGAATCCGAGCGCGGCCCAACGCCACCATGCCGGGCGCACGCCCCCCCGTGCCGCTGTTGGGTGCCGTGGCGACACGGTGTTTCCCGGCGAGGCCGACCGGCATGTGAAAAGGCCTTCGCGGCTCATTCCCGGGCCTCCACCGGGGAATCGAACGCGCCGGATTCACCCAGTTCCACGAGCCATCCCTCGGCCTGTTCCCGGGCGATGGACTCGGCTCCGGCGCCGTCGCCGCGGCTGATCGCATCGAACAGCGCGGCATGGGCCTTCACCGTGTTGATCCGGACGGCCAGTGTTTTTCTCTCCCACGCCTGGTGGAACAGGCGCATGACGACGCGCAACTGCGAGGCGAGGTTTTCCCAAGAGGCGGAGAGCCTGCTGTTGCCCGCGGCCGCCATGATCAACCTGTGGTATTCGAAGTCGAGTCCGGTGATGTCGGACAATGTCCTGGCCCGCTTGAGATTGGTGAGGTTGCGCGCGATCTCCCCCAGGGCGGTGGCATCGCCCCGGTTTGCCGCGAGTCGAGCCGCCATGGGTTCGAGCACCAGGCGCATCACACCCAGTTCACGGACATCCTCCAGCGTGAAGGTCCGCACCCGCGCCGTGCCGCGGCGGTCGAAGGTGACGAGTCCCTCGCGCTCGAGGATGACGAGCGCTTCCCGGACGGGCACCCGGCTCACCCCCAGGAGTTCGCCAATTCTGGCTTCGGGAAGGGAATCACCGGCGCGGATGCCGCCACCGATGATTTCGGAGCGGAGATACTTGGCGGCGGAAGCCGAAACCGTGGTCTTGACCAAGGGCGCGGGCCTGACGGCGATCATGTCGTGATCCATGGAATTACGGGCGGGCGGGAATGCAAGCATCCCACGGTAGACGGTATACTGTCAAGGTTGCCGGGGCGTGGGCACGCTCAGGCCAATCCCTTGATCGGTTCGCCATGGTAGACATGGTGGGGGCGGTCGAGGGGGTCGCGCCAGGCCACTGTTTTCGGCAGGCCGAGCGAGTGGTAGATGGTCGCGGCCATGTTTTCGGGAGTTTGCGGATCAACCGATGGGTAAGCGCCGTGCCTGTCGCTTGATCCGATCACGGTTCCGCCACGGGTGCCTCCACCCGCGAAGAAAACCGTCTGCACGGCGCCCCAATGGTCGCGGCCGGGCAGTTTCGACTTCAGGCTGGACTCGGTGAACACCCGGGGCGTGCGGCCGAATTCACCCGCCATCACCACCAGCACATCGTCGAGCATGCCCCGCTCGTGCAGGTCGTCCAGCAGGGCCGACAAGGCCCTGTCGGTGGGTGGAAACAGAAATTCCCTGAGGTTGCGGAACGCGGCCTCATGCGTGTCCCATGTCTCGTCGTTTCCGAGGTTCACCTGAACCATGCGCACCCCCGATTCGACCAGTTGCCTGGCCATGAGGAGCGACCATCCGAATGAGTTGCGGCCGTAACGGTCCTGGTCGGCCGCTGGCGCGCCATGAACATCGAGGGCCTTGTGAACCCGGCCGTCTAGGAGCATGCTCACGGCCGATTGCCGGTGCCGGTCGAGCGCGCCCGTGGAAGCGCCGTCGTCGAGGCCGCGGGACTGGCGGTCGATCGCTTGCAGCAGCCTGGAACGGCTGCCAACCCGCTCGGGAATCATGTCGTGCGACAGTTCCAACCGCGGCGCCTCGAACCGGTAGTTGGAGGGGATGGTTTTCCCATCGGCGCGCTGGAAGCCGTACTCCGGAAACGCTCCGTGAACATAGCTGGCGTCCCGGTAATGGCTCGCCTCGATGAACCAAGGGTCATGCCGGGGGCCCATCTGGGCGGCGAACTGGCCGGGAATGGTCCGTCCGGTGACATGAACGAGCTTTTCGGGAAGCACGGCGGCGGGGGGCAGGTTGTTCCTCGGAGGAAAAAGACCTGTCACGACCGAAGCCATGCACGGGAAGTCGGTGGGCTTGGGCTTGTTGTTGTCGAAGCCTGCGGGCTTTTCCGTGCGTCCGGTGAGCATGACATGGTGCCCGAGCGAGTGCTCGTTGTACGGATGCGTCAGCGATCTCACGAGGGCCCAGCGGTGGCTTCGGGCCGCCAGCATCGGCAAGTGCTCGCATATCTGCAGGCCGGGGGTGCGCGTGGCGATCGGCTTAAACTCGCCCCGGATGTTCTCGGGCGCCGCGGGTTTCGGGTCGAAGCTGTCGTGCTGGCCGAGTCCGCCCGAGAGGAAAATGTAAATCACGGCCCGTTTTTTGGCGGAGGCCGCGATTCCCGTTTCGGGGGCCATGGCGCGGAGGCCCGCCAAGTGGTTGGTTCCCAGTCCCAGAATGCCGACAGCGCCCGCCTGAACGGCGACTCGCCGGGCGATTCCAGGATGGCGGAGCACCAGGTGATTCATGCGACTCCCCGTCAGTAGGAGGCGGTTGGCGGGAATGAAATGTCCCTTATTTCCCTGGTTTGGTCAAGCTGAGGGCAGCGATGTCGTTCGCGCCGAGGGCGCGCTTGTAGATTCTGACATCCGCCAACTCGCCATCAAACGGCCCGTTGGCGCCCGCGCCAAGTCGCAGAGGCGCCGCCGAATCAAGGATCCAGCCCGCGGAATCAAAGGCCGGGGTTTGGGCCGCTAGTTCCCCATCCACATGCAACTCCAACCGGGTCGCCTTCTTCACCGCCGCCACATGGTGCCAGCCTGGAGCGAGTTCGTGGCCCCGGGCGGCCTGCCTTCCGGCGCTGAACGAAAACACTTTCCCCGATGGCAGGGTGCTGGCGAACAACTGCCCGTCGTGTTCCGCCATGGCCCAAACCCGGCGGTACTTCACATCGGGGGTGAAATCGAGGCGGGCCAGTTTTTTCCAGGTGGTTCCCCCCTCGTACTGGTGCGTCTCGCCCATGGGCAGGGTTCCGGCAATGAGCCTGCCGTTGTGCACCGACATTCCCATCACCTCCAACTCCTCGCCAAGCCGGCCGGCATCCTCCCACTTGCCCGAGCCTTCGAGGCGATACACCCTCCCGCTTGGCCAGGTTCCGACATGCAATTGGCCCAAGTGTCGCGCAAACGAGTAGGTTTGGGTGTTTTCGCCCAGCCTGCCGAGGTCGGTCCAGCCGGTTTCATCGAAGCGGTAGACATGGCCGCCGTCGTAACTGCCGGCGTGAATCCGCCCTTCATGCACCGCGAGGGGAACAACCCTCTTGGGAACCTTCAACCCTGTCTTGGCATCGATTCCGGATGGGACAGGCAATGAAGTCCATCGGTCGCCCCCTTCATGGCGAAAAAAACCGGCGGGCTTGTAGAGCGACGAGGCGTGGAGCCTGCCGCGGAATTCGAGCATTCCGCCCACGGCCTCGGCGCCCGGCAATGTCCCGCAATCGACCCACCTGGTTCCGCCCTCATACCTGAAAATCCGCCCGCCCGGGTTGGTGTTTTCCGATTCCGGGAGGCTGGAACCGGCGAGACGATACTTTCCGGTTCCCACATGGAGCTTTCCGGCGAACACGGCCATCGAGGTGACGGAATTCGCCTTGTCGGGGGCGCCGCAGTCGATCCACGCCTGGCCGCCGGCGTGGCGGTAGACGCGGCCGGATTCACCCTTGCCCGGTTCGCAGGTTCCGGCGTAAAGGTCGCCTTCATGAACCGCCATGGAGAACGCCAGCAGGGCCTTGCCGGGCCGTCCGCGATCCATCCATCGGGAAGTCCGTCCGTCGTCGATGCCGAACTGGAGATGCCTGAAATTCGGCTGGCTGGACGCCAATCCCGCGTTCGACTTGAGCGTCAGGTGGAATCCCCGGCGCGCCTTGGGGTCATATTGGCTGATCAGGTCGCCCGCTGGATGGTCGCCGCTTTCTCCAGCCCGCGCCCACATCGAAAGCGAGAAGTCGCCATGGCCCAACGCCGGGGATTCGGCCGCGGGGATGTCGCGTGGTTTCGCCACGGCCGGCCATTTCGCGACGAGGCCTTTTTCCAGCTCGGCGGGTGCTCCGCGCGGCTTGAGGTGCCTTTCAAGGAAGGCGTAGGCCGCCTGCCTTTCGGCCGCGGGGAAGGAGTGGCCGGCATCGGGGTGGCGGACCACAAGCCCGTCTCCCGCGCCGAACACCTTTTGGTAAACCGGGAGCGCCGCGTTGAAGCAGTCCTTCACGCCGGAAACCTCGAAATCGGGGGCGTCATGGAGCGGTGCGTTGGCGAACACCGGGCGCGGGGCGATGGCCGCCAGCACTTCGGTGAAGTCGAACGGGATTTTCGCGGGATCATCCCCATGCGCCGACCTGATGCGCGGCATGTAATACCGGCTGCTCCAGGCCCTCACATCACCCTTGTTGTGCTTGGCGAACACATTGAATCCGCAACTGGAGACCACCGCCTTGACTCGCGGATCGAACACCGCGAGGAACAACGCATTGTGGCCACCCAGCGAATGCCCGATCACCCCGATCGCCTCAGGGTCGACTTCCGGGAGCGACCTCAGCAGGTCGACGCCCCGGCGGTGATTGACGATGCCTTTCATCGTCGCGCTCTCGTAGCCCAGCGCGTAAGGGTCGGTTTTGTATTCGGCGGCATGAAGGATCGGATAATCAAGGGCGAGACAGACATGCCCCCGGCAGGCAAGCTCATGGGCGTAGGCCATTCCGGCGGCGGAGGTGAGTCCCGCGGGCGTGTTCTTCCCCGGGGCGGAACTTCCCGGCAGGCAAACGATGCCCGGAAGGCGTTCCTTGCCGCCGGCGCCATGCGGCACCAGCAGCCAGCCGGGAATGCGGTCGCCTTTCTCCGCCACGAATGTCACATGGCGCCTTGAGTAATGTTCCAGCTCATCGGTGGCGTCGACCTTGGTGTCGAGCGGCAGGTCGGTCGCGGGCGGAAGCCGGCCCATGACCTGCTCCATGCTCGCGCGGATGTGGGAGGCGCGCGTCTGCCAATCGGCCGGGTTCATGACCGGCTTGCGGGACCCGTCCGATGCCTTGAACCAAAGGAGATCCTTGCGGTCCTCGTACCATGGCGGGTCGGGAAGAAGCGGCATCCGGCTTGAAGTGCGGGCAACCGGGAGGACCCCGCGCGCGGGAAGCGGATCATCCGCGCCTTCGGCCCGTGACGGCGCGGCCAAGGCCGCCAAAAAAAGCAAACAGGTTTTCAATCGGTTTTTCATGGCGCCATTCGCGGGAACTGGATCGGGGGTTAAGACAACTATCCGGCCATCATGGCCGATCTTCAATCGGTTTTCATGCTTTGGCGGGAAACATCGGCAAGCGGCGCGATCGGCCACCTTGGGAAGACTTCGCGAGCATCCAACGAGGTCGGCGTGGCAAATCCCATCACCGGAAAGCGCGAATGTTGGTTACTTTCGCGTGAAGCTGGCTTCAACCCTGCCGCCGATGCGCAATGTGTCGGCGCCTTCGAGTCGGACGATCGCGTTTCCGAAAGTCAGTCCGGGAGCCACCCAGCAGGCCGGACCTTGCCGGACCAGGGGGGCTGAGTTGGGCCCGATGGCCAGCTTCCAGGCCTCTCCCTCCCGCGACAGCACGGCATCGCCGTAGGCGGGGTGGCTGAAGGTTCCCTCGGCAGGCCCCGGCGGGGCCGCGACTCCGGCCACTTTCGCCAATTCCTGGCGGGTTTGCTCCAACGATTCCAACGCCTGCTTTTCCTGAAGCCGCAAGTACGGACCGTTGTAATCGCGAAACGGATGCCCGAGGACCTCGTCGATGATCGTGTTCGTCAGGGCCAGGTTGAGCCGGGTGAGTTCCAGGTTGGCGAAGACCACGATGCCCAGTTTCCGGTCCGGCAGCAGGGTCATTTGGACGCGGAAGCCGTCAATGGCGCCGGCATGGGCCAGCAACGCGTCGCCACGGTGGTCGAAGGCCAGCCAGCCAAGGCCATAAGCCATTCGCCTCGTGAAGGGGTGGTGAATCTTCACCTCGTCGGTTAATTTCTGGGGGACTCGCGGCTTGTGCAGCTCCGCCATTGCCGCCGCCGAAACCAGCCGAGAGCCCGAGGAAAGGCCATCTCCCATGTGGAAACGCAGCCAGCGGCATAGGTCGGCGGCATTGGCGTGGGCCGAAGCCGTCGGGTCGGGGCCGTTCCAGGGGTAGGGTTCCACCGGCCGGGGAATGAATTCCGCGTCGAGTTGGTAACCCATGGGAATCCTGGCCGGGGGAACTTCCGATGGATCCATCCATGTCGATTCGAGGGACAGCGGCTTGAGGATTCCTTCCCTCGCTTGGACGGGCCAGGGAGCTTTTCCCGCCGCCTCAACCGCCAGCCCGACGGTGGTGTAGACAGTGGTCTGGTAGCGGAATCGTTGCCCGGGGGGCGCCTCGGGAGCCAGGCCGGCGAGGCGCTCAACCCGCGCCCGCATCGACTCCTTGCGGCGGTACCAGAGCAGGTCGTGGGAATCGTAACCCGAACTGTGGCTGGCGGCATCGCCGAGCGTGATGGGGCGGTAGCCCGAGTTTCCGCCCACGCGAAACCAAGGCAAATGGCGCGTCAGCGGGTCATCCCACGAGAGCAATCCCCGGTCCGCCAGCCGGGCGGCCAGGAGTGTGGTGAACGCCTTGGTGCAAGAAGCCAGCGGGAAAACGGCACCGGGATCCATTCGGCGACGCGCGGCGGCATCCGCCATGCCATGCGCCTTGAGGTACCGGATTTTTTCGCCATCGGTGATCGCCACCACGGTGCCGGGCACCCGCCAAAACGCGCGGGCCCGTTCCACGGCCCGGTCGACCTGATCCTCCCAATCGTCCGGCCAAGGCACCGGATCGGCCCCGCACGCCAGCCACACGGTCAACGCGATCCACGGCATGGCGGTTCCTCCGCTACCATCAATCTTGTGGGGGAGGATAACGATGCTCAAGCCCGAAACCATCGCCAAAATCGCGTTGGGCCTTTTGGCTTTTGGCGGCCTTCTGGCTGTATTGGGGCTTTTTTCCGCGTTGTGGATCATTCCCCTGGCGGTTGGGGGCACCTTCACGGCCACCAGCTTTCAGGCCGGCAGGGTTTGCTATCCCCGCCAACCCGCCCTTTGGGCGGCCTGTGCCGCCTTGCCCCTTGGAGCCACCATCGTCTCCTTCGTCGTGATCGAACAAGCGAGGCAAATCGGCGTCGGCATGGTCGTTCGCAAGCACGACAGCCAGTTGCGGACCGACATCTCAACGATGCTTCGCGACAATCCCGCCGATTACCCGCCCGAGCAAGCCGAGGCCCTGAGGCTGGAAAGGCTGGGGCGGATCGAGGAAATCCTCGCCGATCCTTACCGTTCTGAAACAACGGTGGAGTCGGCGATGAAGGCCCGGGTTTTCCTCGCCGAGGAACTGCCCCGCGAGCGCGGTTTCCGATACCGCGTGAATCAGGGGCGCCTGACCCGCCAGCTTTCCGAAATCGCCGCCGCCGCGACGGGTGAACCCTCGCCCGGACCCATCTCGTTGCCGCCCGGCGGCCTTATGGCCGCCTTGGAAGACCGGGCGGGTCTGGGCGCGCGGTTCCTGCGATTCTCGCTGGTCGACCTATGGGCCGACCGTGACTTGTCCCGGAGGGCCGGCTGCGAACTCGAGGAGGTGCGGCATCTTCTGGTTTTCCGCTGGGGCGAGCCGGTCATCGGCCTGACGCCTCCCCGTCGTTCGTATCCTTGCGAGATCGTCCTTTTGCGTGTTCCTCCCGGCGGCAAGGCCGAGGTCGCCGGGGTGCAGGCCGTGGCTTCCATGGCCACGGACGACGACCTCGACGATGGCGGATCCCAGTCCATCCACGCGGGCGGCGACCCCGCCCGATCGGAGGCCGTCAGGCGGAAGATCCGGGAAATCCTGGAGGGGCCGCCTGGAAAAAACTGAATTCCTTGAATTTGCGGGAACCTGGCCCGAATCAGTCGCGGATGGGGTGGATGTCACCCCGGCCATGGGAGCGACTGGAAATGAACCCCGACCTTACTGAAATCGCGTGCATCCTGGATCGTTCGGGATCGATGGAATCGATCCGCGAGGACGCCATTGGCGGCTTCAACGCCTTCCTGAAAACCCAGCGGGAGCAGTCCGGCCAAGCCCGACTGACGCTGGTGCTTTTCGACAACGAGTACGAGGTGCCTGAAAACGGGGTTCCCCTGGCCCGGGTGAAGCCGCTTGACTCCACCACCTTCGTGCCACGCGGAGCGACGGCGCTTTACGACGCCATCGGCCGCACCATCAACGAGATTGGCGCCCGCCTCGCGCGCCTGCCGGAGGCCGAGCGTCCGGCCAAGGTTGTCGTGGCGATCCTCACCGACGGGCAGGAAAATTCCAGCAAGGAATTCACCCGCGAGGCCATTCGATCGATGATCGAACACCAGCGGACGGCGTACTCGTGGGAGTTCGTGTATCTGGCCGCCAACCAGGACGCCGTGATGGCGGCCAGTGATATCGCCATTCCCGCTCCCGCGGCCTTTGCGTTCCAGGCCGACAACTTGGGCATCCGCAATGCCATGCAAATGATGTCGGCCGAGGTCACCCGGCGCCGGAAGGCCTAGGCGATGGAACCGGCAGGAAAGGCAGGCGCGCGGCGAGGTCGGAGGCGGTGGCCGGAACCAACGGCCTGTAGCCGGCGAGCGCGAGCCTCGCCGAACCCAAGGCGCATTCCTTTTCGAGAAGGTACCAGCGGTTGTAGGCCTCGCGGCGGCGGTTGACCGGCGTGAGGTCGGCTGTTTCAAGGGTGTCGCGCCAGAATCGGTTGAACTGTTCCAGGTCGCGGTTCCAACGCCGGTATTCCAGCCTCGGCAAGGCGATCCACCAGGCCCGGCCGGGGGGAAAGCGCAGCGTGGCGGGCAAAAGGTTTTCGAGGGCGCCAAGCGCCTCCAGCGCGCCCGGGTTGTCGCCCGTCAGGCGGCGCCAGTCGCCCGACCGCGCCTTCATCCAGGCCATCCGCCGGCCCAAGGGTTCCAGCCATTGCCGGCGGGACCGGTTCAGCGCGGCCAGCAGGTCGGTCCACGCTTGCTCAACCTCAAGTCCGCGGCGTACATACGATGGGGCGTCAAATTGCCCCAGCAACTGCCTGCCCGCATCCAGGCCCGCCCAGGATTCCCCGCCCGATTCCGACAAGCCAACGACCCCTTTCCACCGGCACGACCCGAATTTCTTGCCCGGGTTCCGGCATCGTCAAGGCATGCCCTGACGCCGTCCATTCCCACTCCGAGAGCATACCGACCCATCAAGCCCCGGACCTTCCAGCGCCGATCACTAGCCTCGTGACCCAGGTTGACGATTCATCGCCGACGACTGATGACACGCCAGTCGTGGAATGCCTTGCCATCGACTTCCTTTCGAGGCCCGCGTTGGCCCGGGTGCCGGGGTGGGATCGACCGCTGGCGCCATCGGTGAGGTCGGTGCCCGTGCTATCGAGCCGGCCATGGGTGCGCGGCCTGGGTCCGATCCAGATGTCCGTGCAAACGCAGGTTTGGCGATTTCCGGTTCCCGTCGACCTTCCCGCCAAGGCCCGCGCCGATTCCGCGCCGGTTTCCAGCGGGCCGGGCCATGAAAATGACGCCACGGAAGAAAACAACCCCCAGTTTCCCGGGGAGCAATCCCCACCGCCGGCGGCGGGGCGGAGCGGCACCCGGGTGAGGCCTCCGGCCAGCGTGATCGGCATCAAGGACCGCCTCCTGTTCCTGCTTCAACCGCCTCTGGAAGGAATGCTGGGCAAGGGTCGCCTCACCTTGCCATTTCAGCCATATCCTTACCAGCTGAAGGGAATGGCGTTTCTCATGCCACGGGCCCACGCCCTCATCGCCGACGAGATGGGGCTGGGAAAGACCGTGCAGGTGATCCTTTCGTTGCGCCTCATGTACACGAGCGGCCTGTTCAAGAGGGTGCTCGTGGTCTGTCCCAAGCCGCTGGTGGTGAACTGGTCCCGCGAATTGAGGCTATGGGCGCCGGAACTTCCCTATGAGGTCATCGGAGGCGACACGGAAACCCGCATGGCGATGTGGCGGGTCTCGAACTGTCCCGTGCAGATCGTCAATTACGAGATTCTCACCCGCGACACCGACATCGCCTCCTCGGAGGATTGCCATTTCGACATTGTCGTCCTCGACGAGGCGCAGCGGATCAAGTCGCATGAGAGCAAGGCCAACCGGGCGGCGCGCAACCTGAAGCGCGACAAAAGCTGGGCGATGTCGGGGACGCCGATCGAGAACCGCGCCGAGGATCTCGTGAACATCTTCTCGTTCGTGGAACCCGGCCTGATTCCCGCCGAGGCCGATCCCCGGATCATGCAGGAACTTGTCCGCGACAAGATCATCCGCCGAACCAAGGAACAGGTGGCGGGCCACATGCCTCCCCGGGTGATCCGCGACATTCCGCTCGACCTTTCCCCCGAGCAGCGGGCCACCTACGACATGGCCGAGAAGGATGGTGTCGTGCACCTCAACGCCCTTGGCGACACGATCACCGTGCAGCATGTCTTCGAACTGGTGATGCGCCTCAAGCAGGTGTGCAACTTCGACCCGCGCACCGGGGCGTCCAGCAAGATGGAACTCCTGCTGTCGGAGATGGACGAGGTCGCGTCCACCGGCAACAAGGCGATCATCTTCTCGCAGTGGGTGGAACCGCTCGAGATGATCGCCTGCGAACTGGCGGCCCACAAGCCGCTCCTTTATCACGGGAAGGTTCCCCACAAGGACCGGCAGGCCATCCTCGACCGGTTCAAGGCCAGCGCCGAGCACCGGGTCATCCTGATGAGCTACGGCACGGGAAGCGTGGGCCTCAACCTGCAGTTTTGCAATTATGTGTTCCTGTTCGACCGGTGGTGGAACCCGGCGATCGAGGACCAGGCCATCAACCGGGCCCACCGGCTTGGCCAAAAGGCGCCGGTTTTCGTCTCAAGGTACATCTCGGCCGGCACCATCGAGGAGCGGATCGCCGCGGTGCTCGACAAGAAGCGGGCCCTGTTCAACGAGATGATCGCGATGAACGGTCCCCCCATCAACATGGGCATGAACGAGGAGGATATTTTCGGCCTCTTCGACCTCGCGGCGCGGCCAAGGCGCGCGGCTTGAAGCGGACGGCCGTTTGGCTAGTAATTGAGTGTCGTCTCTCTCTCCCGTCGGGGGCGACCCCGGCCACCCCAAGGTACGCGACATGGCAAAGCGTCTGGGCATCATCGTGGGCGGTGGTCCCGCCCCCGGAATCAACGGCGTGATCAGCGCCGTGACCCTGGAATCCCTCAGGCAGGGATGGGAGGTCATCGGGTTCCGCGACGGATTCAGGTGGCTTGTCCGCGGCGACACCAGCCATGTCTGGAACCTCTCCTCCGAGGATGTCAGGGGCATCAACATCCGGGGCGGGTCGATCCTTGGCACCGCGCGGGTCAATCCCGCCAAGTCCGAGGAGGACATGGCCCGGGTGCTTGCCGCCTTCAAGTCGCTGGGCCTCGACCACCTCGTCACCATCGGCGGCGACGACACCGCCTACTCGGGAAGCAAGGTTTACTCCGGCGCGGGAGGCGCGGTTCGCGTGGCCCATGTGCCCAAGACCATCGACAACGACCTGCCCCTGCCGCCCGGGGTCCCCACCTTCGGGTACGAGACCGCGCGCCAGGTCGGCGTGTCCCTGGTGAACAACCTCAACGAGGATGCCAGAACCTGCGGCCGATGGTTCCTCGTGGTGAGCATGGGACGCGCCGCGGGTCACCTCGCCCTGGGCATCGGGAAGGCCGCGGCCGCGGCCGTGACCATCATTCCCGAGGAGTTCGTGAATTCCGCCCCCACCCTTGATTCCGTCGCCGACATCATCCTCGGATCCATCCTCAAGAGTCGCGCCGAGGGCCGCGATCATGGCGTCGCCGTGCTCGCCGAAGGATTGGTCGAGTCCATTGGCGAGAAGGGCTTGGGCGCGATGTCCGAGGGGCAGCTTGCCTCCTATGGCAAGATCGAACGCGATCCCCACGGAAACCTCCGCATGGCCGAGATCGACTTCGGCCGCATGATCAGGGATCGCCTCGCCGAAAAGCTTCGCGCCCTGAAGCTTGGAGTCTCACTCACTTCCAAGGACATCGGCTACGAACTCCGATGCGCCGACCCGGTGCCTTTTGACGCCGAGTACACTCGCGACCTCGGCTACGGCGCCGTGAAGTTCCTGCTTTCGGATGATTCCGTCAGGTTCGGCGCCATCATCAGCCTCGTGGAGGGCAAGACCCGTCCGCTGCCGTTCGAGACGATGCTCAACCCGGCCACCAAGCGCATGCAGACTCGGCGCGTTGATGTTTCCAGCCAGGGTTACGAGTGCGCCCGCCGCTTCATGACCCGCGTGGAACCGCACGACCTTTCGGATGACACCAGGCTTGCGGCCCTCGCGAAGGCTTCAGGGATCACACCCGAGGCTTTCAAAACCCTGTTTGCCGCGGTGGCCTGACATACCATGCCTCGGGCTGGCTACTGGCCCCGGCTGACCGTGCCCTTCTTCGTGGACATGGCGATCGGCACATCCGGGGGCAGTGGCCGGCCCGCCACGACAACCTCGCGTCCATGGAGGTGGTCGCGGATCCGCCGGTAGGCGTCGAAGCTGTCCGGATACACGCACAGCGTGATCGCCGTCACCTGTGGATCGAGATGGTCCACGATGTTGCGGAAGGCGCTGCCCGGCGCCAGCGCCTTTTCAACAGGCTCGCCCCGCGCCGGGTCGAGCGGCTCGACTTCCCAACCTGTCAGCCCGTAACGGAACGAGCCCCGGTCATCGGGGATCTCCGTCCTGCCCAAAAGTCCCAGGGGGCGTTCCCTCTCGATGGTGTACCGCAGGCGGAAGGCGCCTGAGGGAGCCGTGCGTCTTTCAAGGCTCCAGCGCGATCGCAGTTCGTCACCCGCCTCCCTCATACCCTGCTGGATTTCCTCGACCATGGTTCCAAGGTCGATGGCCGTGACCCGGTTGTCGCGGATCTCGAAGAGGATTTCCTCCGACTGCACCGTTTGGCTCACGGGAGTCGGGTAGCGGTGCACCTTCTTGGGCGAGGGGGAGGCCTTCAATTCGGCGATTTTTCGTTCGGCCTCGGCGAGCCTCGCCTTGAGTTCGGCGTCGGGCATCGGCGCCGAGGGCGAGGGCAGGCGCTCGAGCGCGGCCACTTCGTCGCGCAGAAGCGCCAGGCGCCCATCTTCCCGCCGCCTCGATTCCGAAGCGTCGCGGGCTGTTGCCCGGCCGGCCTCGCCCTCGGACAGCAACCGCGCGAGTTCGGCCTCCAGGCGGGCCACCGCGTCGGTACCCTTGCGCGCCTCTTTCTCGAGCGGATCAGGCGCTTCCCTGTCCCCGGCGGAAGCCACCATTTCAGGAAGCGCTTCCGGGACAAACGGCTTGCTGACCGTCGGTCCCTGATAGAGCCGCGCGCCCGCCCACGCCACGAGGATCAGCTTGATGATGATGCCGCACACATTCGCCACGACATCGAGGAACGAGTCGAAGCTGAACGATTCGGGGCGTTCCCTGTGGCGGCGTCGAGACACGGCTGGTTCCTCCGGGAGGCTCGGCTAAGGCCTCAAAGCCTCTCGCAATTCTTCCATGGTTTCGATGGACTGCTGTGACTTCAAGACATCCCAGGACATCAGCAGCGGGTAGATCGCGTGGTAGCTTCGCAAGCCGTCGTTCCAAACCAGGTAACGCACATGGGCCTTGGGCACCACATCGCCGGGCCTTGCCAGCGCCTTGCGTCTTTCAACCTGCCTTTTCAGTTCCTCCACGAGCGGATTGTTGTCCGGCGACAGCTCGGCGATGCTGAACTTGCGACCTCCGGGGTGAACAATCGCGCCGTCGCCCCGGCACTCGACGAACAACACCAGTTCCGCCGGGCCGGAAAGCTTGGCCAATCGCATGGGCCTCGACGGGGGATTCCTGTCGCGGGCGCGCGGCAAGGGCACAAGCACGCGCCCCAGGGGCGCCAGGTCATCCGCATCGGGGTCCGGAAGCCCGCCCCCCGAAGTGCCCCCGGCGGGATCCGAACCACCGCCGGAATCCTGGCCACCCGCCAGGTTGTTTCGGGGCTTGTCAGGGTCTTCGCGCCGCTGGTCGGGAGTGGTTGGATTGGGAGGCGGCAAGGGTGGCGGACCGGTGATCGGTGCCAACGGGCCGCCCGGGTTTCCCAAAACCATCCCTGCTCCCGGGGTTCCGGCGCCGGGCGCTCCTCCTGGACCTCCGGCGGAACCTTGGCCCATTCCCTCGGCGCCCCCGGGAGGTCCGCCGGCAATACCTTGGCCAGTGGGGTTTCCACCTGCGCCACCTCGGGCGCTTCCCGAGCCTCCCTGTCCGCCGGCGCCGGAACCGCCCGGCACGCCGGAACCGCCTTCGGCCTGCCCTTGGTCGGGTTCTGGTTGCAAAACCAATCGCGGCAGGTTCGAGCCGGATGCGCCTCCTGGGATTCCGGGCAATCCCGGTTGATCCGGGGAACCATTTCCACCGGGGCTTGTGCCAGTTCCCCCCGGTCCGTTGCCGGGAAGCCCGCCGAGGCCGTTTCCATTGGCCCCCGGGGAGTTGGCGAAGCCTCCGCCACCCATGGCGCCCCCCGGTCCGTTGCCGGGAGGCCCGCCGAGGCCGTTTCCATTGGCCCCCGGGGAGTTGGCGAAGCCTCCGCCACCCGAGGCGCCCCCCGGTCCATTTCCTATTCCGCCTATGCCTGATCCTGTGGTTCCATTTTCAACCCCGGTTCCACCCACGCCATTGCCGCTAGTGGCTCCCGTTGGCCCCCGTCCGCCGGAACCGAGGCCGATTCCCCCGCCCGGAATGCCCGGCAAACCGCCGATGCCGCTGCCGTTTTCCGTTCTGTCACCCGGTCCGTA